>Ga0209231_1000104_pt1 | contig 61215 bp, 46 predicted proteins | sample Deesub45470m_DNA_FD_188086 | JGI IMG/M metagenome (GOLD analysis project Ga0209231, IMG submission 188086) | Deep subsurface microbial communities from North Pacific Ocean - 450_OLKR46/470m Metagenome (SPAdes) (version 2) | ecosystem: Environmental > Terrestrial > Deep subsurface > Unclassified ... | reverse complement strand
GCGAGCCGCTTCACCGACGACACCGTGCACTCCGTCGCCCTGGCCGAAGCCCTCCTCGACGGCCGCCCCTACGGCGAGCTTCTCCGGGCCTACTATCGTCTCTACCCGGACGCCGGGTACGGCGGCCTCTTCCGCGCCTGGGCGACAGGGGGAGAAAACAGACCCTACGGAAGCTACGGCAACGGCTCGGCGATGCGCGTCAGCCCCGTCGCCTGGTTTTATGACGATCTCGAGGCCGTCCTCGAGGGGGCGCGGAGAAGCGCCGTCGTCACCCACGACCATCCCGAGGGGATCAAGGGGGCCCAGGCCGTTGCCGCCGGGATCTTTCTCGGCCGCAGCGGCGCCGGAAAACAAGAGATCCGCGCCTTTGTCGAAGAGCGCTTCGGTTACGACCTCTCTGCCTCCCTCGACTCCATCCGCCCCGGCTACACCTTCGATGCCACCTGCCAGGGTTCCGTCCCCGAGGCCTTCATCGCCTTTTTCGAAGGGGAGGACTTCGAGGACACCCTCCGCAACGCCGTCTCTCTCGGCGGCGACAGCGACACCCTCGCCTGCATCGCCGGCAGCCTCGCCGAGGGATTCTACGGCGCCGTCCCCGAGGCCATCGCCGGGGAAGTCTGGCGGCGGCTCGATAAGCGCCTGGCCGCGGTGGTCCGGCGCTTTCTGCGGGCCCTCTGACGGACCGCCTTCGGATGGCTAACCTGAAATCTCAAGCTTTGCCTCACGCGACGCCGCAACGACGCAACGTTTTTGGGTCAAGGCAAGGTCCTCGCGATCTGGCAGCTTTGCGTAAGACCGACTTTGAGGTACAATCACTCCCCCCCTTTTTTCTCCCCTATGTTTTCAGGAGTTTTTTTGCATGAACCGCCCTTTGACCGATGACGACATTATCGCGGTCTGCGGACGCATCGGATTCGATCGCGGCCGCCGTTACCACGATGAAGGGAAAGTCCTCGGCGTGGAATGGGACCCCGTCGAGGAGTTGATCCTCGGCACGGTCTCCGGCAGCTATCGCAACCGCTACCGTCAGGAGATCCAGTTGACCCTCGAAGAGGAGATCTTCCGCTTTGAGGGGGAGTGCACTTGCCCCATGGAGGACAACTGCAAACATGTCGTGGCCGTCGTCCTCGAATGGCGGCGGAAATTCGGCTCACCCCGGGCGCAGACGCTCTCGAAGAAAAGCGGGCACAGCGACGTTCTCCTCTGGCAGGAAAACCTCCTCGGCCTTCTCGACAGCAAGAAGAGATCGTCACATCAACCCCTTCCCGGTCAGGTTCTCCTTTATCGACTGAATTTGCAGGTTTATCGGGAGCATACGACCTTTTTCCTTCAGGCCTTCAAGAGCCGCCCCCTGAAAAACGGACGCTGGGGGAAGGCGACCCCTTTCAACCTGCAGCAGCTCACCGGTTATTACTATCCTCCCTCCTGGGTCGATGCAGGGGACGTGACCATTGCCGAGCTGGCCCGGCAGACCACGACGCCCACGGGAACGGCGGTCCTCTCCGGAGACGTGGGGGCCCTGCTCCTTAAACGCCTGCTGCTGAGCGGCCGCTGTTTTTTCGAGAAGGAATTCGAGACCCCCCTGACCCTCGGCCCCCTTCGGGAGGCGCATTTTTTATGGCTGGAGGAAAAAGAGGGGGGCCGCCGTCTGCGCCTGGACCTCGAAGGGTGCGACGACTCCTGCCTGCCGATTCCCACCGATCCCCCCTGGTATGTGGATCCGCAGAGCCATCAATGCGGGCCGATTGCCCAGGACCTGGCTCCGGAACTCTTCCATGCCCTCTGCCATCTGCCGCCCCTGGACAAGGGCGAATTGACCCCTTTCAGCCAGTTCCTCTCCCTTAACCTCCCCGCAGATGCCCTGCCGCTCCCGGCCCCTCTGGACTATGATGTCTGGGATGATCCTCCGACGCCGGTTTTGCAGCTCCGCGGCGAAATCGGCCCCAAGGGCAACCTTATCCATGTGGCGCGGTCCCGCTTCGCCTATGGCCCCTGCCTCCTCCCGCCTTGTGCCGAGGGCGCTCCCTCCCAGGAGTTGGTGCGCCACGGGGAAGGGGAGTTGCTGATTCGTCGCGACCTGGCCGAAGAAGAGGCCGGCCTGGCAAGTCTCCTGCTCTTCGGTCTGGTTCCGGCCTCACTGGTCGGAGTCGGGGAACCCGGGGAGTGGGACCTGGTCATCACCGCCGAGACGGCGGCCGGTTCGGCGGCACGCTGGAGACACCTCCTCCAGGCATTGCCGCAGCTCGAGGCCGCTGGCTGGCGGATCGAACGGGATGAGAGCTTCAAACTCAATTTCATGACCGCCGGAGAGGTGACGGCGGTCATCGACGAGTCCGAGGACACCGGCTGGTTCGATATCGGCCTCGACATCGAATTCCAGGGGCGCACCGTTCCCCTCCTCCCCCTCCTCACCCAGTGGCTCGAAGCGGGGGAGAGTGAAGAGCCGCTCTTTGTCGACATCGGCGCCGGGAGCTGGCTCGAAGTCCCGCGCAGCGTTCTCAAGCCGATCGTCGGAACCCTCCTCGAGCTCTATCAAAAGCAGTCCGTCGGCGAAAATGGCCAACTGCGCCTCCCCCGTCAACAGGCCCCGCTGCTGCAGGTTCTCGAAGAGCAGCTCTGCCGGGAGGGGGGACGCCTGCGTTGGCAGGGGGGCGCAAAGATTCGCCGCCTTGCCGAAGAGCTGCGCAACTTTCAGGGGATTGAGGCCGTCCCGACCCCTCTCGGGCTCTGTGCCACGTTGCGCCCCTACCAGGAGCGTGGATTGGCCTGGCTGCAGTTTCTGCGCGGCTACGGTTTCGGCGGCATTCTTGCCGACGACATGGGGCTTGGCAAGACCGTCCAGACCCTGGCTCATCTTCTCGTCGAACTCGAGGCCGGGCGGTTGGAGCGGCCGGCCCTGGTGGTCGCCCCGACCAGCGTCCTGAGCAACTGGCAGAGCGAAGCTGCCCGCTTCGCACCGGGGCTGCGGGTCCTGGTGCTGCACGGCTCGAAGCGCGCCGAGCATTTTGCCGCTCTTGAGAGCTGCCACCTCGTCATCACCTCCTATGCCCTCCTCCCCCGGGATGTGGCGACCCTCGTCCGCACGTCCTGGCACAGCGTCATTCTCGACGAGGCCCAGTACATCAAGAATCCCAAGTCCCGGGCCGCCCAGGCCGCCAGCGCTCTGCCGGCGGCCAACCGGCTCTGTCTCACCGGAACCCCCCTCGAAAACCATCTCGGCGAGCTCTGGTCCCTCTTTCACTTTCTCATGCCCGGCTTTCTCGGTCAGGAAACCGCCTTCAATACCCTCTTTCGCTATCCCATCGAAAAACGCGGCGTCGGCGGCCGCCGTCAGCAGCTGGTGCGCCGCATCGCTCCCTTTATTCTCCGCCGCGACAAGGAGCAGGTGGCCACGGAGCTGCCGTCGAAAACGGAAATCATCCAGAGTGTGGAGTTCGACAGTGCCCAGCGGCGGCTCTACGAGAGCATCCGGGTGGCCATGGCCGACAAGATCGGCAAAATTCTCAAGGCCAAGGGGCTGGCCCGTTCCCACATCGAAATGCTCGACGCCCTGCTCAAACTTCGCCAGGTCTGCTGCGACCCGCGGCTGGTCAAGCTCGAGAGCGCCCGCAAGGTCAAGGAGTCGGCCAAGCTCCAGGTGCTGATGGAGATGCTTGAAGAGTTGATGGACGAAGGGCGCAAGGTGCTGATTTTCTCCCAGTTCGCCTCCATGCTCGCCTTGATCGAAGAGCAGCTTCAGTCGCGGCACATCCACTACAGCAAGCTCACCGGCCAGACGCGCAAGCGCGATGAGGCCATCGCCGCCTTCCAAAGCGGTGAGGTTCCCGTCTTTCTGGTGAGCCTCAAGGCCGGAGGCGTCGGTCTCAATCTCACCGCCGCCGACACGGTGATTCATTACGATCCCTGGTGGAACCCCGCCGTCGAGAATCAGGCCACCGACCGTGCCTACCGCATCGGCCAGGACAAGCCGGTTTTTGTCTACAAACTGGTCGCCGCCAATACGGTCGAAGAAAAAATTCTCCAGTTGCAGCAGCGCAAGCAGGCCCTGGCCGGGGATATCTATCAGAAACGCAAAGGGGAAGAAGACAACGTCTCCGGATTGCGCGCCGAGGATTTCCTCGGGCTGTTCGATGGTTGAGGGGGGGGCGGAGGTTCCTTTACCAGAAGCGCCACTGGCCGCTCTGCAGAACGTAGATCCCCAGGGCGAGGTTGGCGACGGCATGGGCGAGGGTGCACTGGGCGATGCTTCTGGTGTGATAGAGAAGAAGGTTGAAGACGATGGCGGCCATGATGCCGGCGAGGATGTAGTGGTGCTCGAGGCCGAAGAGGATTGCGGTGATCAGAAACGAAGGCCAGGTGAAGAGACCGACGGCGACCCGGCTGAAATCCCTGTCGATCAGGTAACGCAGCAAAAAGGAGCGCCAGAAGAGCTCTTCCATGACCGGAACGACCAGGACCGCGCCGAACAGCCGGCTGCCGATCAGCAGGATCCGTAGCGTCGAATCCTCCATAAGGGTCGGGTCGTACCCCGGAGGCGGGGAGGGGGAGAGGAAGGGCCAGTCCATGCGGATCCATAGAGCAAAAATCAGCAATCCCGCCCCGATGCTGAGCGCGGTGTGTCCGAGGCTTCTGAAATCATTGAAGTGCCATTCGTCGTAATGTTTGCGAAGCATTAAAAGAGCCAGGGCGACCGCCAGGGCCTTGAGGGGGTAGAGCCAGTGAAGGGCCGCCCCTTCGAGGGGGAGCCATCCCGAGGTCCGAAGAGCGGCGGCCATCTGCTCGATGGCGATGAAGCTCATGAAGAGGGCGAAGGGAAAAATCCTGGGGAATGATTTTTGGGCCATGGAGAGGATTTCCTGCCGACGGTGTTTCCTGATGACGCCGTTAAGGGTGGCACAAATGATCGCGATTGCAACCCTCGTCCGACTTTCGCCGGGATGTCGAAAAAACTTACATTGCGGGGTGAAAGAACGGATGAATGTCCTGAGGCGAGGGGAGTGCGGTCTGTTCAGGGAATATTTCTAAGCCCTGCCTTCGGACAATTCCCGCAATGTTGTAGAAATGGCCCCGTGTCTGGATTGAGCGGACAGCTTTTGGCATTTTAATTGCTTAATAATTTCCAGTGCCAGTCCTTGATGTGATTGACGAAGAAGATTTTCTTCCGGAGCGATTCACGTCCGTTTGTCCGATCGGGAGAGGAGAGGGGAGGGCCGCGGTAAAATGTACAGTCCCGAATTCCTCGAGCGAGATCTCGCCATTCTTCAGGAAATCTCCCGCGCCATCGTCGTGAGCGACGACGTCGGCACCATCGCTTGTCTCATGCTCGATCTGGCCATCCGCCATACCGGCGCCGAGAAGGGTTCCCTGATGCTGCTGGACGACAATCGGGAACTCTCCATCCTCGACTGCCGGGGGATCGATCCCACCCTGGCGGCCAGCTACCGGGTCAGGGTCGGCGAGGGGATCGCCGGAAGGGTGGCTCAGAGCGGCGAGGCGGTTCTGGTAGAAGATATCCGGACCGACGCGCGCTTTTTGTCCGTCGGTCGTGATCGTTACCGCACCCGCTCCTTTATCTCCTGTCCCATTCTCGGAGAAGTCGGAGTCCTCGGTGTCCTCAACATCAACGACAAGATCAGCGGCGAGCCCTTTACCCCCCTCGAATTTTCCCTGCTGAAAATTATCGCCAGCCAGGCGGCGATTGCCCTGAAAAATGCCCGTCTTCTTCAGCGGTTAAAAAGCAAGGCTCTAGAGCTCGAAGAGGTCAACCGCATGCTGGTTGAGTCCGATATCGTCCGCACCGAATTCATGACCCGCATTTCCCATGAATTGCGCACTCCTCTCAATTCGATCAAGGGGGCGGCGTTCCATCTGCAGAATGCCGAGCGCTTCGCCGCCGACGATCAGGGCGAGTTTCAGCGGATGATCGGCAGCGAGACCGATAAACTCATCGCCATTGTCGAAACCCAACTCGATTTTCTTCATCTCGGCGGGAGCGGCAGGGTGCTGAAGAAGACAGTTTTCCCCTTCGGTTTTCACCTCCTCGAAACGCTACGCTCCCGGGTCCTCGGGGAGGTGATGGCCAGCAAAAATCTCACCCTCCGGGTTGAACCGGAATCGGGTCCGGTGGAGGTGCTGGGCGATTTCATCCTGGTGAACCAGATGCTGGTGAATCTCATCGAAGGCGTGATCCATTACCTCGAGGACGGTGCGGCAATGACCTGTTCCCTGGAAAAAGGGGACCAGATCGAACTGAGCCTGATCTCCTCCTCCCGCCTGCCGGAGAGTGTCCTGAAAAATCACTTCGGCGGAGATTCCTTCTATTACGACGATCAATCCTCCGGATCTATCCGTCTCCATCTCGCACTGAAGACGGCCGAGGCCCACGGCTGGAAGTGGCTCGGGGTGTCCGATGACAGCGGTTTTCGGATCACCCTGCAGATACCCCATGTCCCCGGCGGTGCTCTGGATTAACTATTTAGTCGTCTTTTCTGCAGCTCCCAAGACCATTACAGTTGCTTATTTTCGGCGGGTGGACGGGGGAGCCATTCAACCCTCTCCGCCCTCCCTCACGAAGCCGGGTCCGGCAAATACCGGCAATCAGTTGCCTTCCAGGAAAAAGCGATACTTACCGTGTCGTTTTTTTTTGTCCTAATGAGCCAAATCCCTATTTTCTGCCCCAGGGATTGAGTCTCTGCCGGGAATTGAAAAACATCTAACTTTTGGTAACATAGACACTACTTCCGGAGGGGGGAGTGCGATCGGCGAGGGATTGCTGACTCATTATTTGTTATCAATTCGGATTGGGGGGGATCGATTTTTGGCCAGGCATATTGTCGAATTCAGGGTGGATCGTCACCTCACTGTTCTGGGGGACGAGGGACGGGGCGGCAGCGCGTCGAGTTGGGCGGGTATCCCCTACTACGAAGTTCTTCCGCGCATCATGATCGATGACGGCGATGCCGTGGCAGGGGTGCTGGGGAGCGGCAATCCCCTGAGAATAGAGAGATATCGTTTCGGCTGTCTCTTTGAATCCTTCACCTCCGACATTGACATCCGACCACTTTTTTCTGCCGGCAACGAAGTCACAGGGGCCCTGGTGTCCTTCGAACTTCCGGCCGAACTCGGTTTTCCAGGACACGGCAGTCCTTTTCGGCATCTGATCGACATCGGCAAAAACGCCTCCATTCTGGCTCATGGGGTCCGTAATCCTCTGAATGCCATCAAGGGGGCGGTGGTCTATCTGCGGAGCCGTTTTGCCCATGAGCCGACCCTTCTCGATTTCACCGGCATCATGGAAGAGGAAATCACCAAGCTTGACCGGTTCATCGCCGGATTTCTGAGCGGATCCTATAGCAATTCTGAAACGGAAGGGGTCAACATCCGCGAACTGCTGAAGAAAATGGAAACCTTCACCCTTCTTCAGGCCCGGGCCAAAGGGGTGGTTCTCACATTCGGCTGTCCGGTTCTCCTCCCCTTGAACCTCAATCTTTTTCAGATCGAGCAGGCCCTGCTCAATATTCTCAATAATTCTCTCCAGGCCGTACCCCCCGGAGGAGAAATCCGGGTCGAAGCCCGGGAAGAAGAAGGGGCCGAGGGGTCGAGGGTGGTTATCGAAATATCCGACAACGGACCCGGGTTCAAGGACCGGTCGGCGGAGATCTCCGATACGGCACCCCAGGAGAACTCCAATGGCCGCGGTTTTGGCCTCTTCATTTCCCGCGAAGTCATGAAGCATCACGGCGGGACGCTGGAAATCAAAAGCAGCCGGGGACGGGGGACCTCGGTTCGGCTCTGTTTCCCCCGATTGTTGGCTGGGAGCCTGTCGGACTATCCATGAGCCGGCTGCAAAATCGTCTATTTGGTCCACATCCGATCTCCATTTCGACCAATAGAGACGACTATTGGACCTCAAACGAGCTCGAATCTGTCCTCAAATATCCAATTTTTCGCTTCGCCCCGTATAGTCCGACAGACTCCTAGGGAGGGGTAATATCGATGGCTGATCTCTTGAGCGGTCGCGTGCTCGTCGTCGACGACGAGCCGAATGCCTTGAAGGTCCTTTCCTCCATTCTTTTCGAGGAGGGGTACACCGTTTCCCAGGCTCCTGACGCCACCTCGGCCCTGGACAAGGTGCGGAGTCAGGATTTCGATGCCGTCATTACCGACATGAAGATGCCCGGACGGGATGGTCTGCAACTGTACGACGACCTCAACAGGCAATTTCCCGACATTCCGGTTATTTTTCTTACCGCCTATGGAACGGTCGAGGCGGCCGTCAGCGCCATGAACCGTGGGGCGTTCTACTACTTCATCAAGCCTCCGGACTATAAAAGCCTCAAGGGAATTCTGGCGCGGGCGGTCGAAGAACGGCGGATGAAGCGTGATTTGGGGGACGGCCGGTGTTCAGAAAAGGGGTGCAGAATACTCGGCAACAATCCCGGTTTTAAAAGGATTCTTGCCCAGGTCCAGGCCGTGCGGGATTCGGCAAGCAGCGTCCTGATCCGGGGGGAAACGGGGACCGGCAAAGAACTGATTGCCAGGGCGCTTCACTACGGCGGCATTCGTCAAAGCAATCCCTTTGTCGCCGTCAATTGCGCCGCCATTCCGGCCGAACTTATCGAGGCCGAACTTTTCGGCCATGAAAAAGGGGCCTTCACCGGGGCGACCGGACGCCGGATCGGGCGGGTTGAGCAGGCCAGCGGCGGAACCCTGTTCCTCGACGAAATCGGCGAACTGGAGCCCGCCCTGCAGGCCAAGCTGCTCCGCGTGATTCAGGAAAAGGAGGTGCAGCGTCTCGGCAGCAACGAAACCGTCGAGGTGGAATTTCGCCTCGTCTCATCCACCAACCGGAACCTCTTTAAGGAAGTCGCCAAGGGAACCTTTCGAGAGGATCTCTATTACCGCATCAACGTGGTTGAATTCGAGATTCCCCCCCTTCGCAAGCGGCAGGATGACATCCCGCTTCTGGTCAACGAGTTTCTCCATGAATTCTGTGCCCGGGAACACAAGGTTCTTTTCCTCAGCGACGAGGTTATGAATCAGTTGTGCCGTTTTTCCTGGCCGGGGAACATCCGCCAGCTGCGCAATGTCGTTGAACGGGCCGTGGCTCTCGCCCGGGGAAAAACCATAACGCTTGGCGACCTTCCCTGCGAGCTGACAGTCGGCGATCGGCCCGGGTCCGACCCGGGGGGGCAGCCGACCCTCAAGGAGCTGGAGGTCAGGACCATTCGAGACGTGCTTCTGGCCTGCGACGGCAACAAGTCGCAGGCGGCAAAAATTCTCGGATTTTCCCGTAAGGCTCTCTACAAAAGACTCAAGGATTTTCCCCGCATATAGGAGACCCTTTCAGCACCAGGCTCCTGAAAAATCATCTCGGCTGACGGGGTTCGCCGCTTTGTCCCCGGCCATTCGTCTCGACTCTGCCTCCTTCACGAAATACGTGAAGGAGGCTTTTTGTTGCCCTGTTCCTGACGCCAACAATCGGGGGAGGGGGTGGCTGCCAAGCTCTGCTGTATCCGAAGGTTACAGTCTAAGCGAACAATACCGGGGACTTGAGCGAGGTGTTGCCATTAGACACAGTCAACGAAAGGACGGGTGGTTCCAACGGCGACAACCTTGGGGATCGGTCCCGGCGCTTTGATAAATTTGTGTTTAAAAACGAATAGTTATATCGTTGGAACAAGTATTGCTTAATTAGTTTTACCTAAGATGATCGCGCATCCGTACCCGGTCGGAAGGCCGATGCTCTGACAACCTTGATTCATCGAGAAGCCTTAAGTGAACAAAAAAATTCTTATTTATGACGAAGAGAGGTTTGCCAAAGTCTGCGACGCCCTGTTGCAGCTCAACGGCCATCCTGCCGATTCGATCATTCATGGGGTCGATCCCTTGCCGTTGGACGATTTGGACGGATTCTCCCTGGTCATCACCAGTTTTCCTTACGGGAGTGCCCTGTTCCTTGCTCTGAAAAAAGCTCAGGTTCCGATCCTGGTTCTATCCGATATCGTCTCTACAGATTTAATCAGCGCGGTATGCGAGATAAAAAACAGTTGCTGCATGATCAAGCCGGTTGATTTTGAGCAATTCTGCCTGTTTGTGCAGAGGGTCATGAACGGATGCGAGGCTGAATATGGAGAACTTTAGGATTTTTGGATTGATAACCTCAGCCCTTCTTGTCCTTGGGCTCTGCTCCTGCGGGAATCAGACCAAAGAAGAACTGCTCCTTGAGGGGAATCGCCTTCTCAAGGAGGGGAACGTCCAAGGTTCGGTGGTGCTTTACAAAAATGCCCTGGAAAAAGACCAGAACTATTTCGAAGCCAGATATCAGCTGGCTGATGCCTACCTGCTTTTGGGGCGCAACGAAAACGCCGAGCGGGAACTGGAAAAGGTCTCCCGGCAAAATCCCGACTTCAGGGAGCTCTCACTGAAGTTTGTCGAACTCTACATCCGCACCGATCGCACCGAGAAGGCCATCGATGTTCTCCAGCGCTATCGGGCGAAACCTGGGGAGGAATGCAGGGTTCTCGACCTTCTCGGCAGGGCCCATGCTGTCGCCGGGAACGATGAAAAGGCCCTAACGCTCTTTAATTCGGCACTGAAACTCGATCCGGCCAATCAGAATGCCATGCTTCACCTGGCCCAACTCTATCTGAAGCTGGAAAACGAGGGTGAGGCCCGGATTCTCCTTGATGCCCTGCTGCGCATCGGGCCGCAGAACAGAAATGCCCTTTATCTGATGGCTCAGCTGGAAATCAAGGCGGGGGCTCCTGAAAAAGCGCTGCAACATTTTCTGCAACTTTTAGACATCAATCCGGAGGATGTTCAGGCCGCTTACATGGCCGGGAGTCTTTACCTGGGACTGGGTGAGATCGAAAAGGGGTCCGTCCTGGCCGAGAGTCTCCTCCAGAGCTTTCCCGACAAGGCCGAAGGGCATCTGCTCAGCGGCATGGTCGCTTTTGCGCGCAAGGATTATGGCGCATCCGTTGTTGAACTGCAAAAGGCCCTGCGCCTGAAGGAAGCCCTCAACGCCTACTATCTTCTTGGGCTGAGTTACGACCGCCTCGGCAAAAACGAGCTGGCTCTTAACCAGTTTCAGAAAGTGCTTGATCTGCAGCCCGAGGCTTTTCAGGCTCGCAACATGCTGGCCATGACGCTGTTAAAGCAGGGCCGGGTCGAGGAGGCCATCGTCGAAGCCCAGAGGGTTTTGAGACTCGAATCGGGAAACGGCCTGGCTCACAACATTCTGGGAAGCGCCTATATGGCGGCCAGTCGCTTCGACGAAGCGATGGCCGAGTTTGAAAAGGCCACACAACTTGATCCTCAGCTAGCCGATGCCTATCTGAAAATGGGGTTATTCAATCTGTCGACGGGAAATGCGGTGCAAGCCGAGGAGGAACTTGCCAAAGCAATCGCCGCCGCACCGGAGGTCCTGGATACCCGTCTGATTCTGGCTTCTCATTATCTGCGGCAAGAGAATTTTCAGGGTGCAATGGAGTTGATGAAACAGGGGCTCACCGGCGGGGAAACGGATGCCCTTCTCTTCAACTATATGGCCCGGATAGCCTTCAGCCAGAATAAGACGGACGAGGGAATTGCCTGCCTGGAGAAGGCGCAGGCCGTCAAACCGGATTATTTCTCTCCCTATTTCGATATCGCTTTTTACGAAACCGCCACGGGGAACTATTCCCGGGCGTTGGCGCAGTATCAACGGGTACTCCGAATCGATCCGAAAAATCTCAAGGCCCTGCTGGCTCGCGGGGCGCTTCTAGAGCAGACGGGAAAACTAAATGAGGCCCGCGCCAGTTACGAATTAGCCCAAAAAACCGGGGAACTCCAGGGGTATCTTGCCCTGGGGCGCTTTGCGCGCGACAACCAGAAATTTACTGAGGCGCTGGCGGTTGTCCGCGAGGGGCTGAAAAGATGGCCGGCCAACCCCTTTCTCCTTGAATTCGAAGGAAAGCTTCTTCTCGAACAGGGGAAGATCGACCAGGCCATCAGAGTCTTTGAACATCTGGAAAAGGCCGTTCCAGGGCAGGGAATGGCCATTATCATCGAGATCTACCTGAAACAGGGAGCGAAACAAAAGGCCATTGCCAAAGCGGAATCCGTTATCTCCGGCCAGCCGAATCTGCCTGCCGGATATCTGTTGCTCTCCCGCATCTATGAGAATCAGGGAGAGGTCGCGCGGGCCCTCGACCTGCTGCAAGGGGCTCCGGCGGCCTGCAAAAACCGGGAAATGCTGCAGATGCGCATGGCGGGAATTCATGAAAATTCGGGGGACATGTCCATGGCCCTGGAAATCTATCAGGGATTGGAGAAGACAAGGCCCGACTTCTTCCCGGCGGTGTTCGCCCTCGGGCGTATCCACGATCAACGCGGGAACAAAGCCGAGGCACTCAAGTGTTATCAAAGTGTCCTTGAGCGGGCTGGAAATTTTGTCCCTGCCTTGAACAATCTGGCCTATCTCTACGCCGACAATTACGGAAACAGGGAGGAGGCCTTGAAGCTGGCCATTCGTGCCTTTCGCAATGATCCGGAGAACCCTGGAGTCATGGACACCCTTGGCTACGTGCTGCTGAAAAATGATCGAGCTGCCGATGCCGTGAAGGTCCTGGAAAAGGCGGTCCTGCAGCTGAAGGATAACCCGACAGTCTGGTATCACCTCGCTCTGGCTTATGAAGCCCTTGGAAATCGTGGAAAAGCCATTGAACTTTTGAGCAGGGCGGTGAACACAGGGGATTTCCCCGAAGCGGTCCAGACCCGGGAATTGCTCAAGAAGCTGAAGAGTTGAGGACGGGGAGAGGGCGATGGTCAAGACGCTGCTGATATTGATGGGAGGGGATGCGCTGATGGCCGTTCTCGCCCTTTACTTCGGTGCTCTGCTGCACCACGGATCCTGGGTGATGCGTGCTCCATTTCTGTCCGGCGACAGTTCCAGAGGCCTGCTCTTTGTCTTTATCGTTCTGGTCACCACCTACCTCTGCGAGCTCTACAGCAGGGATCGGCGCTACCGAAAAGGCGAGGTTTTCAAGCGTATTGCCGGTTCGCTTCTGCTGGCCTTCGTCGTCATGTCCGCTCTCTACTATCTCTGGCCCCAGGTTGTCCCGGGACGCACCTCTCTGCTTGCGGCCCTTCTTTGCTTTGGACTGGCCCAGTACCTCTGGCACAACCGCTATCCGCTCCTGTTCAAAATCCCCGGGGTCGCCCAGAAGGTCTTGATCCTCGGCGTCGGACCTCTGGCGCTGCAGATCGCCGCGGCTCTCGGCAGCACCAAACACAATTACGTCCTTGCCGGTTTCGTGCAGCCGGACGGGGAAGTGGCGTCGATGCCCCGGGAAATGCTCATGGGGTCGGTCAGTTCTCTGGCGGAGATCGTTCTGAGTGAAAAAATCGACAAAATCGTGATCTCTCTTTCCGAACGCCGGGGAATCCTTCCGGTGGCGGCTCTGCTGCAGTGCAAATTCAACGGCATCGAAATTGTCGACGCCATGTCGTTTCACGAGCAGGTGGCCGGCAAGCTCCTCATTAAACATACGACCCCCGGCTGGTTCATCTTCTCCGACGGTTTTCATATCACCCCGACCATCAGGATGGCCAAGCGCGTCCTGGATCTGGCCTTTGCCGCCCTCGTCGCCCTGGCCGCCCTGCCGGTCATTCCTCTGGTCATTCTGGCGATCCGCCTTGATTCTCCCGGTCCGGTCCTGTTCCGGCAGAGCCGGGTGGGGGTGCGGGCCAATCCCTTCCTTCTCTTCAAGTTTCGCACCATGCGCCCTGATGCCGAAGCGCAGACTGGTGCAGTCTGGGCACAGCAGAACGACCCGCGGGTGACGGCCGTCGGCCGCTTCCTGCGCAAGACCCGCCTCGATGAAATCCCCCAGCTCTACAACGTGCTCCGCGGTGATATGAGCTTTGTCGGCCCTCGCCCCGAGCGCCCCGAATTCGTCGCCCATCTCCAGGAAAGTATCCCCTATTACTCCAAGCGCCACTGCGTCAAGCCCGGCCTGACCGGGTGGGCCCAGGTCAACTACCCCTATGGCGCCTCGGAGGAAGATGCCCTGGAAAAGCTGCGCTACGATCTCTATTACATCAAGCACTACTCTCTCATACTCGATCTGTTGATAGTCCTCGAAACGGTCAAGGTGGTGCTTTTCGGCAAGGGAGGGAGATAACCGGTTATGAAACGTATTATTTTCGCGTTGCTGCTTGCAGTGCTTCAGTGCGGGACCGCCGCTGCGGGAGACTATCTCATCGGCGAAGGGGACCTGCTGCAGATTTCCGTATGGGGCGTTCCCGAGCTGAGCGTCGAGGTGGTGGTTCGGCCGGACGGCAAGATCACCCTCCCCGCCGCCGGGGATGTTGTCGCCGCCGGCCTGGAGCCGACGGCCCTCAGCCACAGGCTCAACGGCATTCTCACCAATTTCGTCAAGAAGCCGATCGTGACCGTGACCGTGTCGGAGATCACCAACAACCGGATCTATCTCTCCGGCGGCGGAGTCAAACCCGAAGTGATCAGCCTGGCCGGAAAGACAACCCTCTTCAGACTGCTGTGCGGACTTGAAAACCTTGAAAACGGCGACCTGCGGCATGCCTATGTCCTGCGGGGCAAAAAGGTCGTCAGGGACGATTTTCACGGCCTGTTTATCAATGGTGAATTCGACAAGGACATCGAACTGCAGGCAAACGACATTATCTTCATCCCCAACAATGAGCAGAACAAGGTGTATGTCGTCGGGGCCGTCAATGAGCCGAAGTACATCATCTACCGGGAAGGAATGAAAGTTCTTGACGCCGTGCTGGAGGCCGGCGGCCTGAACGAGTTTGCCAAGGAAAGCGAAATCAAAATCGTCAGAAAAAACCAGGTCGACCGGGCGGTGGAAATCAAGATCAAAATGAGCAAGATTTTGAACGGAAAAGACGTTGCCCAGAACATACAGCTCAATCCCGGTGACTATATCGTCATCAACGAAGGGATATTCTGACCATGGCTATCGAATTTCCCAAAAACAAAAAATTGGATCTCAGCGACTACCTGAGCATGGTCGTCCGCCGAACAGCTCTGGTCGTTTACGTGGCCATTGCCGTCATGACTCTGGTCCTGATCGTCGGCTATAACCTTCCCAAAAAATACAACGCCGACTCGACGGTATTCATAGAAAAAAACGTCCTCAACACCTTGGTGAAGGGAATTGCCTTCACGCCGGAGATGGGTGACCGTATCCGTGTCCTCAAATATGCGCTTCTCAGCCGGGATATGATATCGAAGGTTCTAGAGGAAATGGATGCTGATGTTTTTGCCAAAGATAATTCAGCTGTTCAGGAATATATAAGTTCACTGCAAAACAGGACGAATATCAAAGTTAAAGATGAAGATTTGTTTATTGTTTCAATTACGGACAAAGATCCAAAATTCGCCCAGGACTATATCAACACACTCGTTCAGAAATATGTCGAAGAAAATATTTCAGCCAAAAGAGAAGAAAGTTACGGCGCCAACCGGTTTCTTGACGAGCAACTCGAGATCTTCAAAGTCAAGCTCGACAAGGCTGAAGACGCCATTATCGAATTCAGAAAGCGCATGGGTATCTACCTTTCCATCGACGAAAAAACGATCATGGAAGATATCCGCCAGTATCGGCGGGCCATGGAGGAAATTGATCTGAATCTTGATTCATTGAATGCCAAGAAAAAGCACTTGAAGGTCCAACTTAAATCCATCGAGCCCACCGTGACCCTGTTCTCCGAAAAACAAAAGGAAGACCGGATCGCCAATCTTGAACGGCGGGTCAGGGAGCTTTTAGTGACCTATACCAAAAATTACCCGGAGGTCCTCAAGGTCGAGGCGGAGATTCAGGCCCTGCGCAGCCGGACCACCCCGGACAAGAATGTCGGAGATGGAGAAACGGAATTTCGCTCGGCGAACCCGGTCTTCCAGGAAGTCACTCAGAAGTTTCTCGAAACGGAAACGGAAGTCAGTTCCATGCAGGGGCGGCGTGCCAGGTTTCAGGAAATGATCCGTGAACGGGAGGCCGAGCTGCGCAGCGCCCCCGAAAGCAAGAAGGAGCTCGCCGTTCTGACCCAGGAGCGGGACTCGGCCCGCAAGATTTTCGAAGAAATGCAGATGAGGGTGAATCAGTCCGAGGTGTCCAAACAGATGGAAATCGGCGACAAGGCCACCACATTCCGTATCGTCGACCCGGCTATATTTCCGACCAAGCCGACCTTTCCCGATAAAATCCAGCTAATCCTCTTTGCCCTTGTGGCCGGCCTGGGAGCCGGTGTCGGCTGCGTCCTCCTTCTGGAAAATCTCGATGGCTCAATCAAGGATGTCGATCAGATCCAGGGGATGGGCCTGCAACTGCTGGGGGTCATTCCGGTTATTCCCTGCGCCATCGAGGATCGGCGGCGAAGAAAAGGGGTCTTCTGGGCCTGCGCCACGGGCTCGGTCTACCTGTGCGGAATCTTCGGTCTGCTGGCCTATGAAGCGATAAAGCGCCTGACCTGAGTGCCGTCGGGTCTCACGGTGCGCTGAATCCGGACGGCAGGGTGACCTCTTCCTGAAATGACTGGAGTTAGCAACCCTTTCCCCGAAAAGAGATGCTCTATGAGCCGAATAGAAAAAGCCCTGGAGAAAGCCTCGCTGCTGCGAGAAAACCAGGCCCTGGAGAAAGCCTCGCTGCTGCATGAATACCAGAAACGGCCTCCCGTCCCGTTAGAGGCTGGTCCCCGTGCGCCGAGGCACGCGGCATTGAAGGTTGCACCGCTGCCGGTCAACAGCCCGTTTCTGATGAGCGCCGGGAATGGTCAGGCCGGAATCGCCGAGGAGTACAAAAAGCTCAAGTCTCTCGTGATCAAGTTGACGCGGGCGGAGGCGTTCCGCAATACCCTCGCCGTCACCAGCACACTTCCCGGCGAAGGGAAAACCGTGACGGCGATCAATCTTGCGCTGACGCTGGCCCAGGAATACGACCATACGGTTCTCCTTGTGGACGCCGATTTGCGCAAGCCAATGGTTCACAGGTACCTGGGGATCGAACCCGAGATCGGGCTGGCGCACTGTCTCAGGGATGGTCTCCCCATCGAACAGGCCCTGGTCAAGACAGGGCTCGGCAAGCTGGTAGTCCTGCCGGCCGGGGATACGATCGCCGATCCCGTGGAGCGTTTTGCATCCCAGCGCATGAAGGAGATCATCACCGAGATCAAGAGCCGCTATGGCGACCGCTACATCATTTTCGACCTTCCGCCGGTACTCCCTTTTGCCGAAGCCCAGATTCTCGGTGCCGAGGTCGATGGGGTTATTTTCGTTATCCGCCAGGGGCAGGTCAAGGCGACGGAGGTCCAGGAGGCGCTGGAGAGTCTCAAACCGGTCAATATGCTTGGAGTCGTATTTAACTGTGTGACGACCCCTTCGAAGCTGGGACGATATCGCTATTACTAGGCGGACCGACGCCGGTGGAAAGGAACCCCTTGCGCACATTTGCCCTGATGTCACTTGCACTGACGCTTCTGCTCGGGGTCCCGGTACAAGAAGCCCGGGCCGAACTGACGGTCCACCCGCGTCTCGACCTCCGCGAGAAGTACAACGACAACATTTTTCTCGAAGCCGCCAACGAAGAGGATGACTTCATCACCATCGTCACCCCCGGGGTGGCCCTGGCGTGGAACGCACGACATGTGACCCTCGACATCGATTACGCCCTGAAATTCATCGACTATCTGGATCATTCCGAAGAAGACGAAACCCGCCTGAGCGACGTCCAGCGTCTGCTGGCCGAACTCGAACTCTTTCCCGGGCGCGATTTCACCCTTTCCCTGCGGGACAAACTGACACGGGTCGTCGTCGACGAGCGCCGTCCCGTGGTGGAGGAGAATACCCTTATCAATAAAAGTAATCTCAACCGATTTCAGGCCAACCCTCAGTATCGCTTTCATCCCGGCAGGAAGGTCAGCACAACCCTGGGCTATCTCTATGAACTTCTTTCCTATGAAGCGGCGGAAGGGGACGATGCCGAGAATCACACCGGCACAGTCGATCTGGGATACGAATATTCGAGCCGGCTACAGCTCACTCTCGGATATGCGGACTGGTTTCACAACGCCAAGAGGACGGAGGATTTCAACAAAAAGGACCTCGTCGCCGGCTTCAGCTACCGCGTCGGTCCCCGCTTTACCCTCGAAGGGGCCGGCGGCGCGACCTGGATCGATTTCGAAGGGAGGAGCGAGAACAATCCGTCGGCCATCTGGCGCGGGAGCGCAGTGTACCAACGCTCCGAAGCCCTCTCCATGGAACTCGGTTATGCGGATAACTATTTCGTCTCGGCCAACCTGGGTCTGGTCAAAAACCGGGAAGTGTACGGCCGGATCGCCTACAGCCGAAGGGTGATTTCCGAGTTCCGGATCTTTGCCAGGGAGGGGATCTATCAGACGATCGATAGGGAAGACCGCGCCGCGGGAGGGACGGTCTCCGCCCAGATCCCCTTCGGGCAACGCTTTTACCTCGGTCTGCGGGGCCACTACACGTCCTACCGGTTTCTCCCCGAACAGGAGGATGTGCAGCGCTACGGAGGCCTGGGGAGTCTTGGCTATCGCTGGCAGTGGCTGGCCCTCTCCCTGGGATATTCCTGGACGGAAAACATTTCGGATATTGCTGTCAACGAATATCGCAACAACATCGCTTTTATCGAAGGTCAACTGAGGTTTTAGGGATGTACGAGCAATTTTTCAATCTTGAACAAAAGCCCTTTGAGCTCCTGCCGAATCCGGGATTTCTCTATCTCAGCCGCTCTCACAAGAAAGCGCTGAGTTATCTGGAATACGGAATTCGCGAAGGGGCCGGCTTCATTCTCCTCACCGGAGAGGTCGGCTCCGGCAAGACCACGCTGATTCGCAATATCGTCAAAAAACTCGATGCCAGAACCTCCCTGTCGATGGTCTTCAATACCCGCGTCACCCCCGAGCAGCTGATCAACCTGATCAATGACGATTTCGGCCTGGACGTGACCGGCAAGGACAAGGTGGCGCTGCTGCGCGACCTCAACAGCTATTTTCTCGCCCGGCATGGTGAGAACATCCGTCCGATCATCATCATTGACGAGGCCCAGAACCTCTCCTCCGATGCTCTGGAGGAAATCCGTCTCCTTTCCAATCTCGAACGGGAAACCTGCAAGCTGGTGCAGATCATTCTCGTCGGTCAGCCTGAACTGAAGACCCTGATTGCCCAGCCGCAGCTGCGGCAGTTGCGGCAGCGCATCGGCATCAACTGCCATCTCGAACCGCTGCGTCCCGAAGAGACCGAAGAGTACATCTATCATCGACTGGAGAAGGCCGGCAACCGCGAGGCCGTACGCTTTCATGATGGGACCTTTGATGTCATCTACCGCTACAGCCTCGGGATTCCGCGCCTGATCAACGTCTTCTGCGATTTTCTGATGCTGGCCGCCTTTGTCGAAGAAACGCGGGAGTTGACCCTCGAGCTGGTGGAGGAGGTGGTGGGCGATGTCGCCGGCGAGACACCGGAGGTCTGGCGGGAGGAGGGGGGAGCCGACCCGGAGGATAGCTTCAATGCCGTATGGAGCGCCGCCGCCGTAAAAAGGTCGACTGGTGCCCCTCTGGCCCCGGTGGGAATGGCTTCCGATCCCCTCATCCGGCGTCTCTCTCTTCACGAGGATGCCCTTAAAACGATCATGGAAAACCAGCAGGAGGGGAACCACCGTTTCGAAGGGTTTCTCGAGACGATTGCTCGCAGCCTCGATGAGTTGCGAAGTTTCGTACTGCACAAAAAAGATCAAGGAAAGGAAGGGGAAATCGAGCTGAAGGTCCCCCTGAAAAACGACACGCGGCACCCGTCTCCCCATGAAGGACGATGAGATGATCAATGCCCTGACTATCGATGTCGAGGATTATTTTCATGTGTCGGCTTTCGAGTCCGTCTCCGCTCCGGACTCGTGGGACGGCCGTGAATTGCGTGTCGAGCGCAATACGGAAAAGATCCTCACCATCCTCGACGAGGTGGGCGTCAAGGCGACATTTTTCGTTCTTGGCTGGGTTGCACTGAAAATGCCCCAATTGGTCCGGCTCATCGCCGCACAGGGCCATGAAGTCGCCAGCCACGGCTTCGGTCATCGTCGTCTTTGTTTTCTCGGCCGGAAAGAATTTCGCGAGGACATCCGGCACAGCAAGACGATTCTCGAGGATTTGACGGGGTGTGCCGTCCAGGGCTACCGCGCCCCGAGCTATTCCATCTCGGAAAAGACCCCCTGGGCCTTCGACGAGCTCTGGGCGGCGGACTTTCGCTATGACTCAAGCGTTTTTCCGGTTCGTCACGATTTTTACGGGTTGGCGGACTGGCCTCGCTTTCAGGGAAGGGCCGTTCGCTTTGAAAACGGCATCTGGGGGCCGGCGGCCGATGCGGCTCCGGGGCAGGCCACCCTCATGGAGGTCCCCATCTCCACCCTCGAGTTCGGCAGTCAGAGGGTGCCCATTGCCGGCGGCGGATATTTCCGGCTCTATCCCTATGGTCTCACCCGCTGGGGGCTGAGGCGGATCAACCGGGTCGAAAACCGGCCCTTCATCTTCTATCTCCACCCCTGGGAGATCGATCCCGATCAGCCGCGGCTCCGGGGGGCAGGGCTCAAAAGCACTTTTCGGCACTACCTCAATCTCCATCGGACGGAAGCACGCTTCCGCCGTCTGGTGCAGGATTTCCACTTCGCCCCGGTCGCCGAAGGGCTGAAAGGATGGACGGCATGAGAATCCGCCGCCTGGGTTCCGACGAAAAGCAGGCCTGGGACGACTATGTGGCCGCCCACCCGCAGGCGCTTCCCTACCATCGTCATGCCTGGAAGGACGCGGTGGAGGCCGCCTACGGCTTCGAAGGAATCTACCTCGTCGCCGAAGAGCAGGGGCGGATCGACGGCGTTCTTCCCCTGGTTTTATTCTCCTGGCCGCTTTTGGGGCAACGCCTTATTTCTCTCCCCTACTGTGATGCCGGGGGGATTCTGGCCGAAAACGAAAGTATCGCCGCCCGTCTCCTTGCCGGTGCGAGGGTCCTGGCGCAAAGGCCGCCTTTCAGCGCCCTGGAGATCCGCTGCGGGCATCCCTTGTCGGGCCAGGAGGGAGGGGGAGGAGGGATCAATAAGGTCCGCATGGTCCTTGACCTGCCGCAGGGGGGAGACAAGCTGATGGCTGGCCTGAAGGCCAAGCTGCGCAGTCAAATCAAAAAACCGGAACGCGATGGGCTTTACGCCCGTCTTGGCGGCGGCGAACTTCTCGCCGAGTTCTATGCCGTATTCGCTGAAAACATGCGGGACCTCGGGTCCCCCGTACATAGCCGCTTGTGGTTTGAAGAAATCCTCAAGGCCTTCGGTGACCAGGCGGCCATCGGAGTGATTTATTCCCCGGAGGGGCCTCCTGCCGCGGCGGGCATTCTTCTCCGCAACGGTAAGCTCGCCTGTGTCCCCTGGGCCTCTTCCCTTCGCCGTTTCAAGCACATGAACCCGAACATGCTTCTGTACTGGACCTTTCTCTCCTTTGCCGCCGACAACGGCAGCGAAAAATTCGATTTTGGCCGCTCCACCCAAGGCGAGGGGAGCTGGCACTTCAAGAAACAGTGGGGGGCAGAACCCGAACCCCTTTTCTGGGAAACATTTTTCGCCGAAAAGCGGTGGGCATCCAATGCGGCCGCCGGTGGGAAAAGCAGGCGGTGGGCCGAAGCCGTATGGCGTCGGTTGCCCCTCGAAACAACCAGCTATCTGGGACCTAAGGTCAGGCGCTTCATCAGTCTTTAACCTTAAGAGGCATGCGCATGCGCATAGGACGAACCCTGCCGCCGGCCGCGGCGCCGATTCATTTCCGGGATCTCCTCTCCGGAATCGCCGGGATCATCCGCGGCCAGCGGGAAACCGAGCGCTTCCGGGACGAACTCAGGGACTATTTCGGGGTCCGTCACTGTTATCTGGTTTCCTCCGGGCAGGCGGCGCTGACCCTTATTCTGCTGGCCCTGAAAGAACTCGTCCCGCAGCGGGATGAGGTGCTCATCCCCGCCTTTACCTGTTACTCCGTCCCCGCCTCCATCGTTGCTGCCGGACTTAAGGTGAGGCTGTGCGACATCGATCCGCAAACCTGCGATTTTGACTTCGAACAGCTCGAAACGCTTCTTGAGGGGAAACGACTGCTCGGCATCGTGCCGACCCACCTTTTCGGCCTCCCGGCCGACGTGGCGCGGCTGAAACGGATCACCAAGGGGAGGGGGTTTTTTCTCGTCGAGGATGCCGCCCAGGCCATGGGGAGTGAATGGCAGGGGCAAAAACTGGGGACACTGGGCGATGTCGGGTTCTTCAGTCTGGGGCGAGGCAAGGCGCTCTCCACCGTTGAAGGGGGTGTCATTCTCACCCGTTGCGACAAGCTCGGGCGGCGTCTCGACCAGGCGTTCGCCAGGCTCGAAGAGTACAGCCCCTTGCAGACCCTGACTCTATTTATCTACGCCCTCGCCCTGACTGTGCTGATGCGACCCTGGCTTTTCTGGTTGCCGAAAAATCTCCCTTTTCTGCGACTGGGTGAGACCTTTTATGAAACGGACTTCCCGCTGCGGAAGCTGACCGGGCTGCAGGCCGGGTTGGCTCGCAACTGGCGCCACAAGCTGAAGGGATTTCAAAAAACAAGGTGTGCCCGGGTGTCGGAATGGCATTCCTTTTTTCTCCCCTTCAGCTCTTTAGTCCGTCTCCCGGCGTCGACCCCGCTGCTGCGTTTTCCGATGATGATGCCGACAGCTGAAAGCGCTCGGACGTTTCTTGCATCCGGGGCCCGCCGGGGGTTGGGAATTGCTCCTTCTTATCCGAGCGCAATCCAACATATTCCCGAGTTGGCGTCCGGGTTTGCAGGTCAGGAATTCCCTGCAGCCGCGGAAGTTGTCCGACGGTTGATCACAATTCCCGTTCATGGCTACGTTGGTCGCAATGACCGGAAAAAGATTTTTTCGCTGCTTTCGCAGGTCAAGGATGGGCCGCAATGAAAACCGTGACCCGAAACATTAAATGGCAAATGACCATTCTTTTACTGGCCTGGGCTGCGGCCTTTTCCCCCATTGTGCCCGCTCTGGTCGATATGTGGTTCAGCCACTCGGACAATTCCCATGCCCTGCTGGTTCCGCTGGTCGCTCTCTACCTCGTCTGGCAAAAGCGCCGGGATCTTGGCCAGGTCGAGATTGCCGGCTCGGTCTGGGGCGGGCTGTTCCTCGTGGGGAGTCTGGCCTTCTATCTGCTCAGCTATGCCGGAGGAATCGCCGTCTTCGCCCGGCTGATGATCGTTTTTTCCCTCTTCGGCCTGCTCTGGGCCTGTCTGGGTTGGCAGGCGGTGAAGGTCCTCGCCTTTCCCATCGGTTTTTTGCTCTTCATGATACCGGTTCCCGACACCGTTCTTGGTCTGGTCGCCTTCCCTCTGCAAATGCTGGCCACCAAAATTTCCGCCGAGGTGATTGCCCTCTGCTCCATTCCGGTCTACCGGGAAGGGAATATGCTCTATTTCATCCAGACCCAACTCGAAGTGGCCGAGGCCTGCAGCGGCATTCGCTCCCTCATGTCCCTGACCATGCTCGCCGTGCTCTTCGCTTACCTTTCCGGGACCGGTTGGTGGCGTAAGTCCGTTTTGATTCTCTCCGCCATACCCATAGCCATGCTGGCCAATATTTTGCGCGTCAGCGGTACAGGGATCCTTGCCCATTTTTTTGGCGACCGGGTTGCGCGCGGGTTTCTTCATGAATTTTCCGGATTGGTGGTCTTTGCCTTCGGCCTGGCGGTGTTGTTTTTAGTTTTCACCCTGCTGAATCGCACAGGGCCCCGCAGCACTGGTCCGTTGTCTTGAGCCAAAGAAGAAGAGGCCTTATGCCGAAGATGTTTTTCTGTTTTTCTCTGGCCGTTTTACTTTTGACCTTGGGGCTGGTCCTCGAGGTCAGCTCCCGCGGGGTGCCGGTTGTGCTGCAGACCAATTTAGAAAACTTGCCGATGGAGATCGAAGGGTACGAGGGCCGCGCCGATACCTTCCCCCAGGATATTTACGACGCTCTACCGGCAGATTTGCATGTCTATCGTCATTATCGGTCGCCCGAAGGTTCCGAGTTGAATCTGTACATTGGCTACTATGGTACCGCCAAGGGGGGTCGCACAGGGCATAACCCTTATGCCTGTCTGCCGGGAGCAGGGTGGGGGATAATCGAAAACGGCACAGTGGAGATCTACCCGAGTTTTTACCCGCAAGGAGTCCATGTCAACTACGTGGTCGCCAGTAAGGATGGGGTCAACAACGTGATGCTCCATTGGTACCAGGCAGCCGGAACCCGGGTATTGGCGACCGGCCTGCAGCAGAATATCGAACGGTTCAGGGGACGAATTCTTCATAATCGAAATGACGGGGCGTATGTTCAGGTGAATTCCCTTGCTCCAAATGAAGGAATTTCAGAAGTCAGCGGAAAAATAACGGAATTCGTTAGAATATTAATGGAACTATTGCCTGATTACTGGCCGTCGGAGGGGTAGGCTTTTGGCACTAGAATTACTGAAAGGTCATTGACTGATGGATGTTTTAATCTCAAACAGGTAATAGAGAATCTTCAATGAAATATAAAATCGAAATTATTGATTCTTTAGATTCGTGGAAGCAGTCACGTTTTGATTGGAATAGACTGTTAAAAAATTCGATTTCCAATACCGTTTTTTTGACATGGGAATGGCTCTATTCGTGGTCAGAATGCTATTTGAATGAGAATAGAAGGCTCTTCATAGTCTGTATTTATAAAGATTTCGAACTTATAGGTATGGCACCCTGGTATATTAATCATACGAAATATAAATTATTAAATATGAGACGAATAGAATTTATTGGGTCCCCTGAAGCAGGGTCTGATTACCTTGATGTGATTGCCAAGAGGGGAAAGGAACAGGAAGTAGTCGCGTCTTTGTATGAATTCCTTTTTGACCAGGGCCGTTCGTTCTGGGACTGTATGTTGCTGAGAGAAATTCCCTCTTCTTCTCTCTTTCTCCTCCATTTTTTGAACAAAATCGAGGTGGATGGAAAGTATGCCGAAATCAGGCACGGTTCTTACTGTCCGGTTGTCTCGCTCCCTGCGGAACGTGACGATTTTCTCCTGACGCTCTCATCAAACAGGAGGGAACAATTCAGGCGTCATTGGCGCATGCTGAATAACCACGCAGGTGTGGAATATCGGTCCTTTTCCTCAGAGGATTGCAACGGGGCCTTAGACGAGTTGTGTGAACTTTTTAAAGAAAAAAACAAATATTACAATGAATCACTAAGCCAGTTTATCAAGATATTCGCCTCACAATGCAATAACAACGACTGGCTCCAAATTGATTTACTGAGTTCCGACGGCAAAAACATAGCCGCGCTTCTCCACCTCCGATACCAGGAAGAATTAAGCATGTTTCTTATGACAGTTGATAAAGATTTTGAACCAAAAATAAGCATAGGAAATGTTCTTGTAGGACTTTCAATACAAAGGGCCGTAGACCAGAAATTAACTTCTTATGATTTTCTGAAAGGAATAGAGGACTATAAATTTCATTGGGCTGACAAAGGAAGACGTTCTCTTGATATACTATTTTGCAGAAAAAAACTGTCTCCTATTATGTTTTTAACAGAACGTTTCATGAAATATTCAGCAAAAATGATATTAAAATAATATGGAGAATTATAAAAATGAAAATTTATCTTCCAATTAGACTTAAGAATATTTTAAAGGCTGTCAAGATTGACATGCTATATTACTTTATACGCTCAAATATTCATTTAAATAAAGTTGCTATAACGGTCGAAAAAGATCTTTCGTCACTACGTCCAATAAATGATTTGCTGGTGCAGGCTGATGTTCACCTTGTAACGATAACGCCGGAGGCATTAACGAAAAAAACAAAATCGCAACAGTCGCTGGTCTATCCTGACGAAGAGAGGCGAAAGAAGGCCATGAAATACCTCGAAAAAGGATACCGTGGCATCGCCGTGGTCAGTGGAAATGAAGTGAGTGGGGACATCTGGTATACCAGCGCCTGCTCTCAGAAAAAGAGAACGGTCCATCCCGATCTGAAATGGCTCAAGATGAAGTGCGGGGACAAGGATGCGTATGCTTTTGATATGTATTTGCATCCGGGCAAGAGGGGACGAAATCTGGCCAATCTGCTTCAGAATGGGGCCCTCCATGAGATCAGGGACAGGGGGTATGGCAGAGCCCTGGGATATTACTGGGCCGAGAATATTCCCGCGCTTTGGGTCCACCGAACTCTGCAATGGAAGGAACTGAGAAGAGTCAAGGTCACGCGGTTTCTATCTCTACGTTATTCCTGTTGAATGTTTTTTTGACGAAAGGAGCAACAAAATGCTCACGAAAGACAAAATAAAACATTTCATAATCACTGAATTGATCGCAGATGGAAACTTGACTGAATTTGGCGACACGACTCCTCTTATTGATTCAGGGATCATTGATTCTCTTGGCATCATGTCTTTGCTCGGTTTTTTGGAAGCCAGTTTTTCGGTCCAAATTTCCGGTGAGGATTTGATCCCGGAAAATTTCGCCTCCATCGCATCGATCAGTAACCTGGTAACGCAAAAATGCAGTTTTGGTTAGGAGGTTGCTGTGGACTTTGACTTAACCGACGAGCAAAAAGTCTGGCGGGAAACGGTCATAAGGTTCTCACGGAAAGAATTGGCTTATGACATCGCGGACTTCGAGAAGAGCGGTGATTTCCCCTGGGATGCCTGGCGAAAATGCGCAGATATGCAGCTCATGGCCTTGCCTTTCCCCGAAGAATATGGGGGGTGCGGTGTCGATTTTTTAACGACCGTGCTCACATTGAACTCTCTTGGATATGCCTGCAAGGATGCTGGTCTGGTCCATGCTCTCGCGACCCAGATACTCTGCGGATTACAGATTCACCTTTTTGGCAGCGAAGAGTTGAAAGCTAAATATCTCCCTTTGCTCTGTCGTGGGGAAAAAGTTTTCGCTCAGGCCATAACAGAACCCGGATCGGGGTCCGATGCGTTTTCGATGCGGGCCCGGGCGGAAAAAAAAGGCGAGTCCTATCTTCTCAACGGCAACAAGGTTTTTATTACCAACGGCCCCATGGCCGATGTCGTTATTGTTTTTGCGGTGACCGATCCGGAGAAAAAGACCCTGGGAGGGATATCCTGTCTGGTCGTCGACGACGGCATGGCAGGGTTTGAAAAAGCCAAGCCTCTTAAAAAAATGGGTTTGAACACCCTTCAGAATGGCGAACTTTTTTTCAATAATTGTGAAGTTTCATCGGACCGACTTCTGGGAAAAGAAGGGCAGGGCGCTATTATTTTCAACGAAACGATGGAATGGGAACGGAGCCTTCTCCCTGCCGCACACCTGGGTACCTTGGAAAGAATATTCGAAATATCACTGAAATACGCCAAGGAGCGCAATGCTTTCGGCAAGCACATAGGAAGTTACCAGTCGGTGTCCAATAAGATTTCCAGTATGAAAGTGAATATCGAACTTGGTAAGGGTATTCTTTATAAATGTGCGGTTTTAAAGGACAGTAAAAAAAGGGCAACCATTGATGCTTCGATATGTAAATTATTTATAAGTGAGAGTTTGAAACAGGCTTGCCTTGATGCAGTCCAAATTCATGGCGGATATGGTTTTATGTGTGAATATGAAATCGAAAGAGATCTCAGGGACAGTATCGCTTCTACAATATATTCTGGTACATCAGAGCTTCAGCATAATATTATATCTAGATTTATAGGATTATGAAAAATGAATCCCTTTTTGCTTCAACATTACCTTCATGATTCATTTTATCGGGACCCGGATAAAACCGCGGTCACCGACGGTGGTCGATCCATCAGTTACCGTGAACTGTCTTTTTCCAGCAATAGTGTCGCGCACTGTCTTCAAACCATGGGGGTGATCCGACAGGATCGGGTCGCACTCTTCCTGCAACGGTCGGTCGATTGTGTGACTTCAATTCTGGGCATTCTCAAGGCAGATGCCATCTATGTCCCCATTGATCAGAAGGTCCCTGGTGAACGATTGGTCTTTATCCTTGGAGATGCCGCGCCGAAAGTACTTATTTGCGACAGCAAAACAATCTCCGCTGCGCGTGTTGCTCTTCACAGCATTGGCGTGAATATTCCTATTCTGTTCCTCGGCAATGAAAGCAGAATTCCGGAGGGTATTCCAGGCAAATGCCTGGATCTGGAGAAAGAGAGTAGCTTCGACCCGAATGAGCCCACTTATTTAAATGATGAAAATGACATCGCTTATATTTTGTATACCTCAGGGTCGACGGGGCGGCCCAAGGGAGTCATGATCTCTCATGGCAATGTTCAATCCTACATCGATTGGGCAGCTCGCAAGTTCAATGTCCATGACGGGGACAAGATCCTCGGCACGGCTCCCTTTCACTTCGACATGTCAACCTTTGATATTTATTGTGCCCTGAAGGCCGGCGCGACGCTTTGTATCGCTGCTGAGATTTTGACCCTTTTCCCTGAAAAATTAGTCGATTTCATTGAACGGCAGCAAGTTACTCTCTGGAAAGGTGTTTCGTCGCTCCTCATGTATATGGCCAGAACCGGCGCTCTCAGGCCAGGGACCATGCAAACGCTGAAGCGAGTCCTTTTCGCCGGGGAGACATTGCCGACTCAATACCTGATCGACTGGATGACGGCTTTTCCCGAAAAAACCTTTTATAACGCCTACGGACCGACCGAGGCGACCGGTGTTTCCATCTGCTACTGCGTCAACAAGATTCCGATGGGGCCGCAGATGCGCATACCGATCGGCACCCCCCGTGACGAAACCGGAGTTCTCCTTCTTTCCGAAAACCATACGGAGGTACCGCCTGGCGAGCCAGGGGAGGTCTGTATCTCTGGTCGTGGGTTGGCCAGGGGTTATCTCAACGACCCTGTGAAAACAGGCATCGCCTTTATTGTCAATCCGTTGAGCTCCTCCGGCGAGCGGATCTATAAAACAGGAGACCTGGCCCGGTTCATGCCGGACGGAAATCTCGAATATCTCGGGAGGAAAGATCGCCAACTCAAATTCATGGGTTATCGAATTGAAGCTGGGGAGATCGAACATGCGCTTCTTTCCATCCCTCAGGTCAAGGATTCGGCCGTCGTGCTGATTGAATCAAAACTGGGTGAGGGCACCCAGGAGTTGGCGGCTTTTTGGGAAGCGGAAGGAGATCTCGATGTGACGATGATCTCTTCGGAGCTTAAAAAACGGTTGCCGAACTATATGATCCCCAAGCGCCTCATCCGTGTAGGAAAAATGCCGCGTTGCAGTCGCGGAAAGATTGATTGGCATGTCCTTAAAGAGAAATATCAGACCGTCTGATCGGGGATAAAATGGATAAATATTCAGTGCAAAAATCCATTGACGCTCTTAAAGAGCTAAAGGGTTCAAATACGTTTTACGACGTCCACGTACACCCTTACGAGGTGATGTTTGATTCCTGTAAATACAGTCCTTCGGCAGCATCCAGAGGTGTTTACAGTTCCTGTGCGACGGAGTATCGACCACCGGAGCTCGGAGATCTGAATCTGGGGGCGCCCGATTTCGGAAAAGGGAAGGAAGTCGATAAAAAGTTTCGGGCTATGGCGTCCCTTCTCGGGGCGAGACGATCTTACAGTCATACCGGACCGATGGTTTTTGGCGACCAGATGAACTTGTGCGGAATCGACAAGGCGTTGATGCTCCCTGTCATGGGGAAGGACGAGGTCGGCGGCGGGCAGTTAAAGGCAATCTCGGAGATGTTCGGTGGTGACGAAAGGTTTTTGTTCGGGTATTGCGTTCCAAACGATATCCAAAATGACCAGGTCGAGAAGGACGTGCGGCACGTGGTTGCTGAATATGATGTCAGGGTGCTGAAAATTCACCCGAGCGTTACCGGAATTGACCTCGGGCGCCGGGAGGGAATCGACCGGGTTGAGGCCATCCTCGATGCCGCCGGAAAATGCGGATTGAAAACGATCATTCACGGCGGAATGAGTCCGGATTGTACCAATGATCAGGCGCTCTCTTACGGAACGATCAATAACCTGAAGCGTATCGACTGGTCGATCACTCCGGAGGCCGTTGTCATCGCCCATGGCGGCTGTTACGGGCATTCCCCTGACGATGCCTGCGGGAACATTATCCCGGGCATGGTCAAACTTTTCCAGCGGCATGACAACCTGTTTATTGACACCTCCGGAGTCGGGTTCGACGTGCTCTGTCATTTGTTGAAATGTTTCGACCTGGAGCGAATCCTGTTTGGATCCGATGCGCTTTACGAAAAACAGTGGGTAGCGATTGTCCGGCTCTGGCAAGCTTTGCAGCGGTCAGTAAAAATGCATGAAGATGCTCTGTTTGGAATTGTCAGTACCAATCCCGGAAAGTTTTTTGGTGGTAAGGGAAACCCACTTAAGGAAAGCAGGGAATGGGTACCTTCGGCCAAAGAAGGTCACCTTGGCGCGGTGAAGGTAAACGTGCACCGGCCTAAAATATCAAAAATGGGGGCCGGTCCCATGAAGTTCAGGTTGTTCGACCATGTCAACGAGGATGCGGAAAGAATTTTCAGCTTGACCGAAAAAGTCAGAGGCGATTCCCGCTTTTTCCGGGACCGTTGGCCATGGGAAGTCCTTGGGCATCCCGAGGTCGGCAAGATCCAGATTTTTGTCGCAGAGACGGGTGATGGTGAACTGGCCGGCATGACGATGCGCATGCCCTGTGACCTGCGGGTAGAAGGTGATATTCGTCGGGCATTTTTTGCAACGAATTCTCAGGTTGCGCAGGCTTTCAGAGGGCAGGGGATCATTCAGCAACTTTATGGATTGGCCGCCGAAAACGGCGCGCTTCACCTCTCCAAGGGGACAGCAGCTGCAATGTACCGGGTCCTTATGAAAATGGGATACCGCGAAATTGTTGAAAACCGTTACCAGAAAGCACTTTTGGCTCCTTGGCCATGGGTGAGTGCCAGGATAACCGGCCGTCCGCCGAGACTCGGACTGGCCGCAGTCAAGCCGGCTGACTCAACCGAGTTTGGGCCTGTTTATCTGTTTTGCACCGAACACGCTACCTTGAAAATTCCGTCGGCAATCACACCATTGTTAACGACGGACCGGCTTAACTGGCGTTATTTTCAGGTGCCCCATTGCAAATATATCGTCTACGAGCGTCGGCGGCAGGGTCGGCTCCTGTCCTGGTTTGTGCTGCGGATGAGGGGGACTGAAGCCGTGCTGGTAGATATGAGCTGGGCGTCAGAGGCTGCTGATGAACCGTGCCACACCTTGCATTTTGCTAAAGGATTGGCGCGGCGATTGGGTGCCGTGACGATGAATGCCTGGTTCAGCCATCATGATTTAAGGCGTTCCTTGACACGGCAATTCTTTCTGGTGCGTCCAGAAACGCCACACTTTGCCTATTTCAGCAATGACCGGAGTTGGCACGACCTGTCCTGGAAAAATGCCTATTTCGTTTATGGTGATAATGATACGGATTATTTGGAACTGAATTGAAGTGCCGACGGTTTTTTGTAGGGGAACATCGCTGCGTTGGTTGATTGAATTTTGATGATGGACAGAACCTTTAAATATGAGGATGCACTTTGAAGCTGATCATCACCATTGACACCGAAGAAGACAACTGGGCCCGTTATAGCACTACGGACAACCCTGTCGAGAATATTGAAAGAATTGTTCAGCTACAGGCGTTGTTTGATCGTTTCGAGGTTAAACCAACCTATTTGATTACCTATCCGGTTGCCACAAATCCAAGATCGGTGGCGATCCTTAAGACAATTCTCGATGCGGGAAAGTGCGAGATCGGCACCCATTGTCATCCGTGGAATACGCCGCCTTTTGAGGAGGAAATTAACGAGCGCAACAGTATGCTTTGCAACCTTCCGGAGGATCTTGTGTACCGGAAACTGGAGTCTCTGCATAAAGTTATCGGTGAAAATTTTGGTATTTCGCCTGTCTCCTTCCGGGCTGGGAGGTGGGGGTTCGGTACGTCCGTTGCTCGCCCTTTGGCCAGTTTGGGTTATCTGGTTGATACCTCGGTGTCACCCTATGTCGACTGGAGTGTCTATCACGGACCTGATTTTTCAGCATTTCCGCTAAGTCCTTACCGGTTTGATCTGGATGACATTTTGACTCCCCGGGCGGATGGTTCGTTGTTGGAGATTCCGGCCACCGTTGGTTTCCTGCAGGGTGACTTTGCTCGTTGTCAAAAATGGACAAAGGCCTGCGAGACGAATATTTCAAAAAAATTCCATCTAAAAGGAATTCTCAGCAGGGTGGGCTTACTGGAGAACGCCTGGCTGTCACCTGAACAGAGTAATAGCAAAACCATGATCCGCCTGGCGCGACACATTGAAAAGATGAAACTTCCATGCCTCAATATGAGTTTTCATTCCACGACTCTTTTGGTTGGACTGAGTCCGTTTGTTAGAGATAGGGAGGATGAAAAGCTTTTTTTGCGAAATATTGAAGAATTACTGATTTATGCTTCTAGGTCAGACTGGACAGCCGCATGGCTGAAGGAAATGGCTATTGAACTGAATTAAGTCAGAAAGTACACAGTGAGTGATAATTGCAAAAGTGAGGTAAGTGGCATTTATCTCGGTACTTTGTTGTACCAAAAAATACTTAAATTTACTGTTTTTAGAACAGGTATCAGTTAATGGTCTATTAAATATGAGCTTAGTTGATAAAATTAAAGCTTCGCAATAGGACATTCTATGTTCCAAATTATAAAAAAAATCTATGGCATATTAAGCAAGAAAGAGCGAAAACAATTCATTTGGATTGTATTAATAGTTGTTTCTGTAGGGATTATTGATGTCGCTGGAATTGCTTCTATTATGCCATTTATGGCAGTAGTCGCTAACCCAGATATGGTAGAAACAAACCGCTACCTCCACTTGGTTTACGTGACTTTAGGATTTGTCTCGTTGAACAATTTCTTGGTTTTTCTTGGGTTTGTAGTATTTTTTGTACTTCTGTTAAGTAATGGTATCAAAGTACTGGCTTTGTATTTCGAACTTAATTTTGTTCATCATAGTCTTTACAGTCTTTCTAGGAGATTGCTTTCCAGTTATCTTAGTCAGCCATATGTCTTTTTTCTGGGGCAGAATACTGCAGTACTTGGAAAAAATATCCTGCAGGAAGTTTCCAAGTTTACCCATGAGGTACTCAGACCTTGTACGCAAATATTTTCAAGGCTGGTTGCTGTTTTGCTCATATGCGGGCTTCTGTTCTTTGTCGATCCCATGCTTGCAGTAGTGATCGTCTCAATTCTGGGAAGTGCTTATGGTCTCCTCTATTATTTGACTCAGCAGAAGCTGAAGAGTGTAGGGCGGGAGCGTTTTGATGCGAACGAACAAAGATCCAAGATTGCTGGCGAGGCATTCGGGGGAGTGAAGGATTTAAAGGTCCTAGGCCGGGAAATTTTTTTCATAGACCAATTTTCCCACCACTCTCGTAAGGCAGAAACCAAGATGGTCACGCACGGCCTTATTTCTCAACTGCCAACCTTCATTATGGAAGTTATGGCCTTTGGGGGAATCCTGATCATCGTCCTCTATTTTCTGATAATTCGTCAAAATTTTGAGCAGACATTGCCCGTAATGGCTTTGTACGCTTTTGCCGGTTACCGCCTGATGCCAGCATTACAGGGAATATTTTCGGCTGCAGCTCTTCTGCGCTTCAACCTCGCCGTGCTTGACACCCTTCACCAGGACCTTTCGGGAATAGCGGATAATCGTGACGCGGTCCAGAATAAACAAGTGGTTCTTCTTCCTTTTCAGGACAGGATTCAATTTGACTCTGTTACTTTTGCCTATCCAGGGGCTGTTACACCTGTTATTCAGAATTTTAATTTAACCATTGAAAAGAATACCAACATCGGTTTGGTGGGTGGGACAGGGTCAGGAAAGACCACAATCGTAGATATACTTCTCGGCCTATTGACCCCCGAGTGTGGCTCTCTCATGGTCGATGGCCTTCCTGTATCGGCGGATAAACGGCTTCAGTGGCAAAGTAACCTTGGTTATGTTCCTCAAACCATATTTCTTTCAGATGATTCGCTTGTCAGCAATATTGCATTTGGCGTTCCCTATGAAACGATCGACATGAAAGCTGTCGAGCGGGCCGCTTGTATCGCAAATATCCACGAGTTTGTAATGGAAGAGCTCCCTGAGGGGTACGCTACCCCTATCGGCGAGCGTGGGATACGCTTGAGTGGAGGTCAGCGTCAGCGCATTGGCATAGCTAGAGCTCTTTACCACGACCCCGAAGTTCTAATAATGGACGAAGCTACCAGTGCTTTGGATGGGGTCACAGAAGAAGCGGTAATCCAGGCGATTCGTAATCTGGCGGGGAAAAAGACTCTGATTACCATTGCTCATCGTCTCACCACGTTGAAGGATTGTGACCTGATATACATCATAGAAAAAGGACATATTGTCGAGCAGGGGACCTATGCTGAGCTTTCGGGTTCTTCAAGTAGATTTCGCGCTATGGCCAAAACTGGCACCATGTGATGGGAAGAAGATCTTGAGAGGTGTTCGGGGTCAAAGGTATTTTGACTCCTTCCTCAAATCAAAAGAAAGAAAATAATTCATGCGTATTCTGTATCTTTTTTTGAATCCAAGTGAAGAAAAATTAAAAAAAATATTGGCAGGTGAAATCCCATCTAATCACCTCTGTGGATTTGTTGAATTACAACGGCAAGGCTACGACATTTCTTTTAAAGATACACAACCTCGAGGACCATTGCGTAAATTGACCGGCTTAATCAATGAAAAACTAGGTTTCAATTTAAAGGATCTTCAGGTTTTGCTTGACCTCAGAAATTATGATGTAATAGTTGTTAAGGGCCCATTTTCAACTTCAATTACAATTGCATGTAAATTTTTTAAAAAAAAATTAGTTTATCTTGATTCAATATTGAGGCATCCAAAAAATCGATTACGAAAAATAATCTATAAAATAAATCTTAACCTAGCAAGTGGAACTATTATGTATTCAGCAGCACAAATGAAGCTTTGTTCTGAATTATTTAAGGTGCCACTCTGTCGTTTCAAGCTAATTCCATTTGCAATTGATATGCCTTTTTTGAAATGTCAGGAAAAAACTGGTTCAAATTCTGAACCCTATATTTTGTCAGTAGGACAGGACTTGGCCCGTGACTACAAAACACTTTTTGAAGCTGTTAATGGATTAGAAATAAATCTTAAAATAGTAACATTACCCTACCTTGTGAAAGATTTAAATTTTGAAAATACAAAAATTGAAATTTTGAATAATTTAACCTATGAGCAACTTTTTAGACTATACGCTGACGCCTTATTAGTTGTTGTTCCTCTTAAAAAATGGGGTACTGAATATTCTTCAGGCACTACAAGCTTATTAGAGGCGAAAGCATTGGGCAAGGCAGTAATCGCAACATGCTCTGCCCCAATGATGGAGTATTTAGATCATGGTAATGGCGTTATTTATGTCGAACCAGAAAACACTAAAAGACTTCGTCAAACAATAATATGTTTACTTGAAAACGACGATGCACGTATAAAGCTAGAAAACAATGGAAATTATTTTATTAAGAACAAATTTAATATGGATAAATTTGCAGTAGCTTTTGGTACTTATCTAACTAATCTATTATGAACAAAAATCGATCGTATGCCAGAAAAAACTAGGAAAAAATATAAAAATTTTTTGCAACATAAACAATTATATTAGAATTGATTATTTAATTGTGAAATGTTGTGAATAAACCGTGGCTAAATTTTAAGAAAGGATTCCTGGAATGTTAATCTATATTTTCGCAGAACATTATCCGACCCCATATAAGCCACAATTCGACACAGAGTTTGCTTTTTTTCTCCGCCAGGGCCACCAAATTAAAATATTTGCCGCCGGACAATACACCAGTACGATCCATCCGAGGGTGCGCAGTTATGGCCTTGATAAGAAAACGCATCTGTTTCCAACAACACTTAAAACACTGCCCAGGTTTTTTAAATATTTTATTTTCAAACTTATCCTCTCACCAAAAACGAGTTTCAATCGAATCCTGGCTATTAAAAATCCCCATCTCTCATTTAAAAAAAATATACTTCGTATATCGAGAATGCTTGTTCTTCCCGATGAGTCGCCGGATTTATGTTACATACACAATATAGCGACAGGGGACATGATTGATTTTTTGCCTCAGTTATACCCCTCCAGTCGGGTTGCGATGTATTTTCATGGAGGCGAAGTGGGAGGTGTACAACGTATTGTTCGCGATTCTCAATTGTTCGAACAAGCCCATATTGTTTTTACGAATACAAAATTTAGCAGGAGGCAGGCAATAGAGCGCGGTTGTCCGCCGGACCGAATAATCGCGGTGCCCGTAGGTTTTGACCTTTCCGATTATCCAGTTGGTAAAAATAAAAAATATCGAGAAGGTGGTTTGCTTAATCTGATTTCAGTTGGACGTTTAAGTGAAGAAAAGGGACTTGTTTTTGCTTTGGATGCGGTCTCTGAGTTGATTGCAAAGGGGTTTCGAGAAATACATTATACGATTGTAGGTCGCGGCATGTTGGAGGGTTTTCTTAAAGAATATGTTCTGTCCAAAGGCTTGGAAAGCTACGTGGATTTTGTCGGCGAGCGAGATAAGGCTGGTGTAGTTGATTTATTGGAGAAGTCAGATGTGCTTGTTTTACCGAGTATCGTTACTGAAACTTGGGCAGAAACCCAGGCTGCCGTCGTACAGGAGGCTATGTTAATGCGTCTCTTGGTAGTCACTACACAGGCAGGTGGGGTGCCCGAGTCAACGGCGGACGTCATGCGGCAGTTCTCTGTGCCCATCTGTGATGTTTCAGCCATTTCTAAGCAAATTGGGAACATCCTTGCGCTTCCGGAAATGGAAATGGCTCGTTTGGGTGAGGAAGCTCGGGAATTTGCATTTAAGCGATTCAATATTGATCATACCGGTCTTCATCTTCTCGAGTACGCAATGGGCCGTAAATCTTCCGTTGTGGATGAAAGGTAGATAGCTGCGATGAAAGAAAATAATTTCTTCCATAATTTACTTGGTAGTCTCGAGGTTTATTGAGAATCACATAATCTGCTATTTTTTGCTCAAAACTCATATTAACACTAGATACTTAAGAAATATATCTAATGGATATTTGAAAATGACTAAAAAAAATAAAAATATTCTTTTGGTTGCAAACTATAAATCCGATGTTGGATATGCATGGTGGTTAATGGAAAATTTTTGGTTCGAGATATCAAAGAACTTTCATGCTAGCCAGCATGATTGTATCCTTATTTATCCAGAAGTAAACTCTGTGCCGAATGTTTTGAAAGATTCTCAAATAAAAATAATTGAGCATGATTTTTCAAATAGAAGCATTAGCTCATTGATAAAGCTACTCTGTATTATACGTAAAAATAATATTCGTAACGTTTATTTAACTGATAAGGCATATTATGATTGGATTTATTTTTTATTAAGAATAGTTGGTGTTGCTAAAATTGTAAATCATGATCATACGCCTGGGGAAAGACCACGACTTCCCTTTTATAAAAAAATCATAAAAAGAGCAATACATCGTGTTGGTATCTTTTCATGTCATTATTATATCGGAGTATCTAAGTTTGTAAAAAAACGAGCAATTGAGGTGGCATGTGTCCCTGAAACTAAATGCACGTATATTCATAATGGCATAAGACTATTCGATAATTCAAGGTCTTGTTATGCGCATGATACTTTCGGTATTCCAAAAAATGCAAAGATAATTGTCACTACCGGCAGGGCGAGTTTTTACAAAGGACTTGATATACTTATTAAAAGTGCGCATGTATTGATTAACCAAAAATGTTTTAAAGATATATACTTTTTGCATGTCGGAAATGGTCCAGACTTGAAAATCTTTCAAGATATGGTTATGAAATATGGTTTGAAAAATCAATTCATATTTGCTGGATTTCGCCAAGATATAACCAAGATATTGCCATCCTGCGACATTGGAGTACAAGTTTCTCTTGGAGAGGCGTTTTCTTTATCAATTCTGGAATACCTTTGTGCTGGATTGGCCACTCTTGCACCCAATAACTGCGGAAATTCCGAAGCGATTGTCGATGGTGTAAATGGTTTGCTTTTCGTGCCAGGTGACATTAACGACATCGTTCTGAAATTTATGATTTTATTGAACAATACCGAATTTTCACAAAATATCAAGAAAGAAGCCCGAAAAAGTGTGGTCCAAAATTTTTGTATCGAAAATTGTAATAATAAACTTATCGCTCTTCTCAACGAACAATTCGATTAAGTTTAGTGGAAAAAATGAACGTTAATATTACTATGAAAAAATATGTAGCTGACTTTTGTTGTCGGGGGAATGTTTTTAACCTTCTTAACTTTTACAAGGGACGGAACAAGGCATTTGTATTGACATATCACCGGGTCCTTCGGTCGCCGCATGAAGAACCGGTCTTTGTCCAACCGGGGATGTACGTCTCGGAAGATACCTTTTGGAAACATGCTGCTTTTCTTAAGGAGAGGTTTAATGTCCTTCCCCTGGCGGATTTGATGGAAAGGATTGCTAACGGCAGGAGCGTGCAGGGTTCTTGTGCCATCACCTTTGATGACGGGTGGCATGATACCTTCACCCACGCTTTTCCTGTTCTCAATGAATTTCAACTCCCGGCTACTGTTTTTTTAGCCAGCGGTTTTATCGGTACTGACAGGATTTTCTGGCCAGAGGAACTCACCTATTATCTGCGGCAAAGGGGGTGTTGGGCCTCGGGCAGTCAGAATCAGGTATTGGACCGTTTCCTTAGTGAGTTGGGCGGCAACGATAGCAAGGAGACATTCTTGGATAATGCTGTTCTGGCCTTGAAAGCTTGGTCGCCCCATGATCGGAAGGAAATTCTCAATCATTTGCGGACTGCCTGTACCGCCTCGCCCCCACTACGGTTGCTGATGAATTGGGAGGAAACAAGACAGATGCAGGCCAGCGGCCTCATCAGTTTCGGGGGCCACACGGCCAATCATGTGATCCTCGACCAGGTGTCGCAGCCACAAGCTGAGGAAGAGATCAGGCGTTCTCTTCAGGAGTTGGAAAGCCGTATAGGTGTTCGTCCTGAATTTTTTGCCTATCCCAACGGGAATTTCAATAAAGGACTGCAGTCCATTTTGAAGCGCAGTGGTTTCAGGGGGGCGGTTACTACCCGAAAGGGTTGGGTCGGGGAAGGGGTGCCCTTGTTTGAGATACCTCGAATCGGAATGCACGAAGATGTGAGCCGGACAATACCTCTTTTTTTCGCCAGGATTCTCCTGGAAAGGTTCTGAAGCCTAATGAACGTTCTGGTGACCGACGGTGAAAACAGGTCTGCCCTAGCGGCCACCCGCTCTCTTGGGAGAGGTGAATGCAGGGTGGTGGTCGTGGGAACGGCCGCTCATAACCTTGCCTCGTCCTCCAGGTTTTGTCGGAAAGGATTTTCCGTCCCTGATCCCCTTCGTGAGGGTGCTGATTACGTAAAGGCAATTGTCGATATCACAGCGAGGGAGGGGGTTGACGTAATCTTCCCTATGACGGAACAGTCGATCTATCAGCTTAACCCTGCGCGGCATCGGTTGCCTTCAGGGGTTGTGCTTGCTTGCCCTTCAGCAGAAAAGATGTTGGCAATATCCGACAAGTCGACCTTATGCCGCCTAGCGGAAAGTTTGCAGGTTCCAATCCCAAAAACACTTTACCTTTCTGGTGCCGGAGATCTCCCTGTGGTGATTGGTGAAATTGATAACTATCCTGTAGTCGTCAAACCGGCCCTATCTAAAATCAAGGAAGGAGAAGGGTACCTTTCTGCCACAGTCAGTTATGCTTCAACAAGAGAAGAGTTGGAATTTCTCTATGCGACGACCAGTATCCTGCGCTACCCGTCCATGATTCAGGAAAAGATCGTTGGTCCGGGCACGGGACTTTTCACTCTCTTCGCCGAAAATCGTCACCTTGCGCTCTTCTCTCATCAGCGTTTACGGGAAAAGCCTCCTTCGGGCGGGGTTAGTGTTGTTTCCGAGAGTGTTCCTCTTGATGAGGAGATGGTCGAGGCAGCGGGTAAATTGCTTTCAGCCGTGGGGTGGAACGGTGTGGCTATGGTGGAGTTCAAGCGCGATCAGCGTGATGGTAAGGCAAAATTGATGGAAATCAATGGCCGCTTCTGGGGGTCTTTGCAGTTGGCCATCGCCTGTGGCGTAGATTTCCCTTCACTTCTCCTTGGCCACCTTAATGGAAGAGTTTTACAGGCCAAGGGTGGAGACTATCGCGTGGGACACAAGTTGAAATGGTTTTTCGGAACCCTCGACCACCTTTTGATTCGACTGAAAAACAGGAATGAAAAGCTGAATCTTCCAATAGATTCGCCCTCCAAGTGTGCGGCCGTGGCTGACTTTTTAATGATCTGGGAGAAAAACACCTCGTTTGATGTTTTTGACTGTGATGACCCGTGGCCGTTCTGGTTTGAAGGTCGTGAGTACCTTCGGCACACAATTAGAGACAAGGGATGAAATTGTGATTTTGCATCTGATCGAAACAGGTGGGCCTGGTGGTGCCGAACAGATGCTTCTGCGTCTTGCCGATGAATATGATCGAAGAAAGATATCGCAGTTGGTCTGCCTCCGGAAAGAAGGCTGGTTGGCCGAAGAGGTCAGACGTCGCGGCATTCCCTTGGAAATCAGGTCGCTTGGTGGGTTGCCAGACCTGGCATGGATACAGGAGCTTCGGCGCCTGGCGCTCATCTACGGTGTGACGGCCATCCACACCCATGAGTTTGCGATGAATGTCCGCGGAGCCATGCTGGCCAATTGGCTCAGGATACCGTCGGTGGCAACGGTTCATGGCAAGGGATACTACTGCGACAAATGGTCAAGACGGTTGGCATACCGGGTGACGAGCCGGTTGACAAATCTTGTGGCAGTCTCGGAGGACATCCGAAGTAGTCTGATAAACTTGGTCGGGATCAGTCCCAATCGAGCATCGGTGATTCCAAATGGTGTGGATACGGAATGTTTCCGCTTCGATGCTGAAAAACGACGCATCGTGCGCGATCGACTAGGTGTAAGCGACGACCAACTGTTGCTTGGGACCGTGGGCAGCTACTACCCGGTAAAGGGGCACAGGTTCCTTGTTGATGCCATGCAGAAACTTGTAGCAGTAGGCAAGGACGTGAAACTGGTCATGGCCGGGCAGGGTCCACTCGCCGGTGAATTAAAAGTGCAGGTAAGCGAAAGGTCCTTGGGGGAGCATGTGCAAATTGTCGGCTACGTTGATGACACCCCGGGATTTCTAAGCGCGTTAGACATATTCGTAATGCCTTCTTTGTCCGAAGGTCAACCCCTCGCTTTATTAGAGGCTGCAGCGAACGGTCGCTGCATCGTGGCCACCCATGTGGGCGGCATCCCGGAAATACTGGTAAATGGCGAAAACGGAATAATCGTGCCTCCGGCCAACGTTGATGCGATTGTCGACGCAGTGGTTAAATTAATGGTTGAACCAGATAAACGCAGGGACTTGGCGGCCGAGGCTTTTGCCACGATTCAAAATTATTGGTCTATACAGCGAACCGCTGACCTTTATCTTTCGTTGTTGTCTCCGGACTGATGACTTGCTTATATACTTCATGCTCAAGCGATTAGAGGTCATATTGTATGAATATGCAGCAGATACAATCCGACGTTGTTGAAAATCAGAGAGTGACGTCCCGGGTATCTCCTCCTGGAGCAATCGCTTCCCTCAAGAATATTTGGTGGGGGTTCCGCCAGGAGCATGCAGCATTCATTGTGACCTGCATCTATCTGATTTTCGAGTACAACAGGCCTCACTTAATTTATCCTTCACTCGATATCATACCGTGGGGGAAAACATTACTGTTTTTTGCAATTATTTTGGCTTTTTGGGATAAGAAGTCGAAATATCCTCCAACGGTGGCTGTTGTGCCTATGATTGCCTACACGTTTTGCGTTCTATGGTCGATGGTTTTTGCTTTTTCTCCTTCTGTGGCAGGTGAACAGTGGGTAAGTTTTTTTGGTTGGTTGTTTGTGGTGCTGCTTATCACTAGTGTAATTAATAACCGTCAACGGTTATTCTTGTTTCTGGCAGTTTATTTCCTCGCCAACTTGAAGATGGCACAGCATGGCTTCAGATCCTGGGCCATGGGTGGCTTTGGTTTCTCAGGGTGGGGTGTTACCGGTTCTCCGGGATGGTTTCAGAACTCTGGGGAGTTCAGTCTGGAAATGGCAATGTTTCTTCCCCTGATACTTGCTTACATTGCGACCTTTCGCCATGATTGGTCACGCTGGGTCAAGGCGTTCTTCTACCTGCTGGCATTCATGTCGATCGGGTCGATCATTGCGAGCGGGTCAAGAGGCGGCCTTCTCGGTCTCAGCGCAGTCGGGGTGTGGTGCCTGGCCTATTCCCGCAAGAGCATCAAGGCGATGCTTGTCTTAGTCTTGGTCGCTGTAATCGTCTACAATGTTATCCCGCCGGAATTTAAAGCCCGCTTCGAGACAGCTGGGGAAGACAAAACCTCCCTCTCCCGGTTGTCCTACTGGGAAGTCGGCATGGAGGCGATCAGGGATAATCCACTTACCGGGGTTGGCTTCAGAAACTGGCAGAGATGGGTAGCCGCCAAGCATCCGGAACTCATAATGAAAGTCGGTACGCTTGATCGTGTAGAGGTTATTCATAACACCTACATGGAGGCCCTAACTGAATTGGGGTTGCCCGGCGCGGCTGTATTCTTTGCCATCCTTTCACACATTTTCTTAACCAACCTTCGCTCAGCCCGAATGGCACGGGCAAGAAATGAACGATTTCTGTCGGCCACCGCTAGGGGATTAAACGGCAGCCTCCTTGTCTTCCTTGTCCCCAGTTATTTCATGTCGGTTCTCTACTATCCGTATGTCTGGATTCTTTTGTCTCTCTCAGTGTGTGCTTCAAACGTTTGCAGGCAACTGGCAGGGGAGGATTCAGTCCCAACCAAATCCCTTGTCGGCTATTCAACCCAGCATGATTGATAAGGCGGAGGTCCCATGAGGATGATTACGAGTAGGACCGCGTTGAAATCCATACTCGGCCGGGTTGCATCGACAGACACGGGAAAGTGGCTCCTTTCTCGCAACACCGAGGGGCTTGCGACCGTGTTTCTTTTGCACCGGGCTGCCGGGGTCTACCCAGGAATAAACGGCCATGACCCCGGTGGGCTTGAACGCATAATTGTCGAGTTAAAAAGGCGTAAATTCAATCTGGTTTCCCTGCAGCAGGTTGTTGATGCCGCTGTTGGTCAGGCAAATCTGCCCAGCGGGTCCATTGCGTTTACTGTTGATGATGGATATCTTGACCAGATTGAAGTCATTGCTCCAATTTTTGTCAAGCATAAGGTGCCGTTGACCATATTCTTGAATGCAGGCTTAATAAACGGCGAGATTTGGCCTTGGGATGCAAAGATTCACTGGCTTATTCAGCATGCCAGTCTGCCAAACATTGAAATAAAGATTGGCTATCATTATCTGAAATGGTCGTTGGGAAGCCAGTTGGAACGATTAAAAACCCGCCGAGAGTTGCAGGCTATTTGCACTGCCCTGCCTAGGGAAAAATTTGACGATTTTATTTTCTCGGTGGAAACTGCTGCTGGGGTTGAACTACCTCAAACACCCCCTGCTGAATTTTCACCTGCAAGCTGGGATCAAATTCGTCAATTCGAAAACGCTGGTGTACGATTCGCTCCACATACGTTCAACCACCGTATTCTGAGCAATCTCACCGAATCTGAAGTTCGCTTTGAGATGCGTCGGTCGCTGGAGATAGTCATGGCGGAGACAAGTAATGGGCTTTCCGTCATCGCTTATCCTGTTGGGAGGGAGATGCAATTCGGCTTGCGTGAAATACAACTTGCAGAGAGTATGGGATTCTCAGCGGCCTTTGCAGTCTGTGAGGACTATGCCCGGTGGGGTGAGTCAAGAGTTCAAAGCCAGTTACGCTATCGTCTTGGACGATTCGAGCTTCCCCATTCTATTTCTGAGACGATTTGGGTTGCCACTGGGCTTCAAAAAATGAGTGAATCCTGCGCTCATATTTCAAGAATCCAAGAAGTGGGGGAAGGGGGTACCAACTACTCAATAAGCCAGAACATGCGTTCATTGAACAGGCGATTTAAAGCCTCATTGATAAGGCTCGTTGATCGTCTTCATTCGATCTTAGGGCGATACGATAGTCTGATGCTCATTGATACTGAGCGAATTGAACGCCTTGTTTTTGTCTGCCGCGGCAACGTCTGCAGGAGCCCGTATGCCGAGGCGGCTGCAAAGTCTCTTGGGTTATTGGCCATCAGTTGCGGAACTGACGTCAGTTGCAGCGCTCCGGCGGAGGCGGTGGCTGTCCGTGCAGCGTTTTTGCGTGGAAAGGATATTTCCGAACACATGTCTTGTAGTGTCATCGATGTTCCACTTTGCCGTTCTGACTGCCTGGTGGCGATGGACCCATCGCATCTTTCTGCATCCCGGGAAGCTGTCGCCCGTGCTGGCTGTCAAGTTACCCTCATTGGCCTGTGGAAAAAACCTTTAATGTTGGGAATCCCTGATCCTTTCGGTCGCCCCTTGGAGGATTTTAGCAAATGTTTCGGTGCGATCGACGAAGCGTTGGCGGGACTCGTGTATTGGATTGAGCCGGCCCGGGGGGAAGGTGCGAAGGCGATCGAGAATGACGGCAAGGGTCCCACAAAGTAATTTAGGCAGTTGGAGGACTGATTTTAAAAATACCTCGGTCAACAAATTGAATCTGCCGGGTCTTGGCACTCAAATGGGGATTTGTACAATCACGGGGCCGGATCCCGCCAACAAAATAATTGTTCCATGTCCAAGTGATCATTGGACCGATTATTGTTTATTTGAATGATGAGGTTTTTATGGATCTTGAGGTTTCTGTGGTTATCCCCTGCAAAAACGAGAAAGAGACAATTGCAGAGGTAATTATTGCTGTAGCCCGAGCGCTTCAACAAGGTGGCTTCCGATATGAAATTATTGTTGTCGATAATGGATCTACGGATGGTAGTGATAAAATTGCCAAAAACATCAATGTTAATGTGATTTATAGCTCAGCAAGAACGGTGGCTGGTGTTCGTAACATGGGTGTTTATGTTGCGAGAGGAAAGTTACTTGTTTTTTTGGATGCTGATGTTGTGGTTCAAGGCTTTTGGGGGCAAACACTGAGAGTCGTTTACGAAGATATGATGAAGTTTGATAACATGATTACCGGCTCACAGTGTACTGTCCCAGGCAATATTAAACCGTTACTGGCATCATGGTATATTGCAATTTCTTCGGATACCCGAGATACCCATTTAGGGACCGGTCATATGATTGTATCTGCAGATACCTTTAATAGGGTCGGAGGTTTTAATGAAGAGTTGGTGACTGGTGAAGACTATGATTTTTGTTTCAGGGCAAAGACGCTTGGAATTAACGTAGTTAGTAACCAGCAGATGGTTGCTTGTCACTATGGTTATCCTCCAAAGTTGGCGGAGTTTTGCAGGAGAGAAGTTTGGCATGGAGAAGGTGATTGTGCAAATTTTAAAACTATCATAAATTCAAATGTAGCTCTTTGTGGGATGGTAATTGTTTTGCTTAATATAATTATGTTGTTGTCTTTAATCGTTAGAATCCAAATATTCTTACTCTGTTTAACAACGGTATTGATAATATCATTTTCAGTGAGTATTTATAAATTTGGATTCGATGGTTTTAAGAATTTATATTACAGAAGTATTATTTCATATATTTATTTGTTTTGTAGAGGATTATCATTGCCATCTTCAATAATAAAGAAGTTGAAAATTATATTAAAACAACTTATTTGATCACAATTGCCTGGGGATGGATTAAACAATGAATGTATATATTGAACAATGTCAAAAATATGACAATGATCTAATAGACAACAAATTATCCTGTTGGGAAAATATTTTTTTGGCTAATATTAAACCCGGTGACGTTGTTGTTATAAAGCCAAACTGGATTTCAGAATCTCATAAATACATTCCAGGTGAGTGGGAACAGGTAATTACGCATCCTCTAATCGTTGGTGCAGTTTTGAAAGCTGTTCTCAAAATTTTAAACGGCAAAGGAAGAGTTATAATTACCGACGGTCCTCAAACAAGCTCTAGTTGGCAAAAAATAATGGAAATAATGAACCCTTCTCTTTGGATTAAAATGGGCAAGGAAGCCGGAATTCAGGTTTCAGTAATGGATTTGCGTGATGACGAATGGATTACGAAGGGTGATATAATAGTTGAAAGGAGGGGTTTACCTGGAGACCCTCTTGGCTCAACAATATGCAATTTAGGTCCAAATAGTGAATTTTTAGAAAAAAAAATAAATAAGCTCGGTTTTTTTGGTGCCGATTATAATAAAAAAGAAACTAATGATGCGCATGCAAATGGTAACCATTTCTATAAGGTTTCAAAGTCTGTGTTGGAGGCCGATGTATTTATTAATCTTCCAAAATTGAAAACACATAAAAAGGCCGGAATTACCTGCTCACTTAAAAATCTTGTTGGTATTAATACCTATAAAAACTGGCTGCCACATCATACCGGTGGGACACCCTCAGGAGGCGGGGATCAGTTTCCCGACAAGGGGTTGCGCAGTGTTGCTGAAGGTTCAGTCACCAAAATATTTTACGATTTTCTGTCTAAAAACCCTGATGTAGCAAAATTTTTTATACCGGTTAAAAAGATTGGTAAAATGATTTTCGGTGATACAAAAACGACTGTTAGAAGTGGTAGTTGGTTTGGGAATGATACACTTTGGCGTACCGTTTTGGATTTGAATAAGATTCTTTTTTACGCGAATGCTGATGGTAGTTTGCGAGAAGGTGCTCCTGGAAACAAAAAAAGATACATAAGCATTGTTGATGCAGTATGTTCAGGTGAGGGAAATGGTCCGGATGCACCAGATAAAAAGAATACAGGCATTCTTGTTATGGGCACTGATCCATGTTCTGTTGATTCAGTGTGTGTAAAACTAATGGGTTTTGACTGGGAAAAAATTCCAACCGTAAAGAATTCATTTACCATTAAAAAATATCCAATTTCTGCAATATGTCATGATGATATAAAAATTGAATCCTCATTTGAAAAGTTTAACAAAAAAATAAATGAACTGAATCCATACGATATTTTTGAATTTAAACCTTCAGTAGGCTGGATTGGTAATATTGAGGAAGATTATGAAAAACATTAGCCCAAAACTGTATCTTTCGTCACCATGTTTTATCCAGACTATTTTATTAAATGCATACGCATATAAGCTAAGCAGACAACGATTTGGGAGAGATTTTGAACGGCTTCTATCTTGGTTTGAAGAAACTGAAAAATGGTCCATTACGGATTTGATTTCGTACCAGGAAGAGCGGTTGAGAATAATTATATCTCACGCATATGACACAGTACCATATTACCGTGACAAAATGCGCTCATTGAAGTTATTGCCACGGGACATAAAAACAGTAGAAGATCTTCCGAAGCTTCCAGTGGTCAACAAGGATCAAATCAAAAAAAACCTGCAGAGCTTCATTTCAACAAAATACCTTAAAAAAAATCTTACCCATGGTCACACTAGTGGAACGACTGGCTCGCCTCTTGACCTCTATTGGGACCATGGAATAGTGTTGATGAACAATGCTGTTGATTGGCGTCAGAAAAAATGGGCTGGATTTTCTTTTGGCGATCGTCATGCTGTTATACTTGGGCGTGTTGTTGTACCGATCCAAAAAGAATCACCTCCTTTTTGGCGGATGAATTATATTCACAATCAACTATGGCTGTCTGCTTTTCATATGTCTTGCGACAACTTGCCCCTGTATTTAAAAAAATTAGAAAAATTCAAGCCAAGATTTTTGGAGGGATATCCTTCCACATTGTTCATCCTTGCAAAATTCCTGCTTGATAGGGGGAAAAGTCTACATTTGGAGGCAGCGCTTACGTCTGCAGAGACGTTATTCCCACATCAAAAGGCGGTTATAGAGGAGGCCTTTGAATGTAAAATATTTGATTATTACGGGATGGCTGAAAGAGTCGTGTTTGCAACTGAATGTCGGTTTCATGAGGGGAAACATCTGAATTTTGAGTATGGTATAACCGAGATTGTCGATGAGGACGGACTTCCTGTAAAAGATGGCAGCACTGGTAAGGTAATTGGAACCAGTCTGCATAACCTTGGTATGCCGATGATTAGATACCAAACAAATGATGTCAGTTCAATTAAAATAGATAAGTGTGAATGCGGAAAGGAATATCCACTCATTGAATCAATAACTACCAAATACGAGGATATTGTTATCACGCCGGATGGTAAGTGGATCTCCCCATCCGTACTGACCCATCCATTTAAACCTCAAAAAAATATAATAGAGTCCCAGATAATTCAAGAAAAAATAAATTTTATAACTGTAAAAATTGTAAAAAATGAATTGTTTAAGAGTAGTGATGAGAAAGTTTTATTAAGCAGTCTTGGTGAACGGCTTGGATCTGGGATTGAGATCAATATTGAATATGTTAAAGAAATTCCACGTGAAAGGTCAGGTAAATTCAGGTGGGTTATATCGAGAGTTTCGAGAAATGGAGTCTGTTGACCGTGAAACTATGATTGTCTGAACGTTATAATACTGATGCCGACATCGATTAATTTTGATCCTGGCATAGTTTTCAAAGCATAGTGGCTATGAAATTAATTATCTGATTATGAAGCCCCAAACCCTTTTGTGGTTTGGGGCTTCATCTATGTATATCAGTATGGTAATGTTTTGTTACAGTATATAGAGGCCTGTAGGTGCCTTGAGGGCAGTAGATGTGTTTGGACTCACCTGCCATCCATGCGTTCCCAAATAAGTTGAATATGAAGGTGTGAGATTTCCGTTTGTATCAATAATGTTTGCACTTGGCAAGCCTTTCAGGTTACCTTCGTCTGTTATGCAGCTTTGAGGGTTAGGATTTGCCTCTAGACCAAAATACATGTAATTTACAGCGGGGTTCGTTCCGTATTTATCTGTAAAAGAAGTGTTTAGGTTAACCATTATATTTGACAGAAAAGTCCACGGACCTGTTGCCCCACCGCTGGTACAGTCTGCGGAATTTAAACGCTTGACAGCTACGCCACCGAAAACAGTATTTCGATAAAAATAGAAATTATTGGTGTGAAATGGACTATATCCATAGCTGTTAAATGAACAGGCCAGCCCACTGCCGGTCGGCGTAATATTTGCGAAATAGTTAAAACTTACGTCTATATTGGCAGAATCAACTAATGTAGAATTCATGCCATTGTTTCCAAAAGCAAAATAATTATTCATAATGACTTTGTTACCCCTTATAAAGAGATAATTGATCCATTCTTTTGGTGCTATGCCCGTGTTGAATCCTGGCAATCCACTGCCTCCGTTGTCATGGATATAGTTATCTTCAATTAATAACCTATTCATGCTGTAAAGACTGCCGATTGCGGAAGCGCCGGTAAAGTAGCTTAAATCATTATCTTGAAATGTAGCGTAGTATCCGAAAGATGTGCCTCCACCTCCCGTTGTATAAATAAAGCCGTAGTTGTTATTGACACTACTATTAGATGTTAAATTAGTAAAAACACAGCGCCTAACGGTATGGTAATTAATTGCGCCTCCCAGCATCAAGGCATAATTAGTGAAATTATTTAAACTCAAATTGTCTAGGTATATAGCGACATCACTACGAATATGTGCCCCAGCGCTACCACTGATAGTAGCTATTTCTCCCGGATATCCAATCCATGTATGGGTTTTGCCAGCTATATTCATATCACCCGTACCAAAAGGATTTAACTCATACAGGCTGTAAGTGCCGGTGCGAAAATATGTAATATCCGTAGCAGATGTTGAGCCAGCTATCAGTTCTGCCAAGGTGCTGTAAGGTTGGGTGATACTCCCCACTTTAATTCCTGTATATGAAGCATCGATGAATTTGAACCCACCGGTTGAAACGGTAATTGTCCATGATGTATTAACGGTTGAATTCTCTGCATCTGTCACTGAAAGAGTAATGGTGCCTGAGTTTGCTTGGGGGTTGGGCCAGCTGATTGTGCCGGTAGTGCTGTCGATTGTCATGCCTGATGGGGCGTTGCTCAATGAGTACTTAAAGGGGTACATCCCACCAATTACTGCTGCACGGATGTTGTACTCGATGCCCGGATAGGCGCGGAAGATGCGATTGGTAGAGGGGATAGCCGGACTACCTGTGTTTGCGGGTTTGATATTGATGATTTCAAGCGGGTAGTTTGCCGCAATCGCGCTGGTGGCAAAGAACATAGCCATCAAAAGGGTTGTCAGCATTAATAGCGCCACTGAGAGTTTTCTGGTTTGCAAAATAGTCATTGATCGATCCTCTTTTTCATTTGGGTTGTGTGAAAAATTTTTCGACATCGATTTTTCATAAAAACAGCACTTCTCCTAGCCTCCCAGGGTAATGGTTCTTTCGGAATCAACGGCCTTCTGTCTGTGGCGGGCTGGTGGGGGTGATCACCGTTGTAGTCTGTGTATCTCCTTCTTTACTTTATAGCAGGAATGTTAGTGGAGTGCGGCCGTCTAATCTTGAAAACATATCGATCCTGGACTCGGTCCAAGTCGCAAGTAATTGATCGCCCGTTACTTTGTCTATTATGCGAAGCCCGTGCCAATATCTGGTTTTTGTTCTCTCTCACAGTGCGTGTTCCAACACCCCTTATGATTTGGCTAGCTTAGCCCCATAGCAAATTTCATCTAAAAATTAACCGATTATCGCCTGTATCAATTCCCTGACACTTTTAGCCCTGGATAGTTGCCGTATAGCCACAACCCATCTTCTGGAAAGGGGGAATGGAGGTTCGCCACTTAGCCTTTCTAGGCATCGGTAACTTCTGTGGTAGAATAAAAACTACTAATTGTCCCGGTTTTCTCTTCTCCTTGGAAGGGTAGTTATCTTTATGCTGCGGGTCTGCCACTTGATTTCAGGAGACCTATGGGCCGGGGCAGAGGTGGTGGCATGTCACTTGCTCAAGCAGCTCCGGGCCCGCCGCAATATCGACCTGACGGTGATCGTTCTTAACGAGGGCCGGCTTGCCAGGGAGTTGCAGTCAGCAGGACTGTCGGTGCAGGTTGTGGACGAGAGCCGCCACTCCTTTCTGCAGACCGCCAATGCCATCCGAAAAATCCTTGATCAGCACCCTCCCGAAATTCTTCATGCTCACCGATACAAGGAAAATATCCTTGCCTTCCTTTTATCCCGATTTTACCCGGGCGTATGCCTCATCGCCACCCAGCACGGCCTGCCCGAAACCCACGACCACTCCCTTTCCTGGAGCGGTAGGGTTAAATCCAAGGTCAATTTCTTCGTTCTGTCCCGATTTTTCCAGAAAGTTGTCGCGGTCTCCGAGGATATCCGTACCTTTTTCGTCAATGACCTCGGATTTTGCACGGCGCATGTCGCCGTCATTCATAACGGTATTGAAATCCCCAGGGCTGTCCGCAGCAAGGCCAAAGGCGGTTTCTTTGTCATCGGCTCTTCGGGTCGGTTATTCCCAGTCAAAGATTACCCTTTGATGATTCGCATTGCCCAGGAGTTGGCGAACAAGGGGGAAATATATTTTGTTCTGGCCGGCAACGGCCCGGAACGGGGCGTACTTGAAAAAGCTCTAGATGAAAGTGGCCTCGCCGAGCGGTTTGTACTTAAAGGGCACCTGGAGGATATGGATTCCTTCTACCAAGGGCTGGATCTGTATCTGAACACCTCCGTGCACGAAGGAATCCCTATGACTATTCTGGAGGCCATGGCTTGGGGCCTACCGGTGGTTGCTCCAAGTGTAGGAGGGATTCCGGAGGTCATCAAGGACGGAGAGGAGGGGTTCCTTCTTTCCGACCGCGACCCCGGTCGGTTCGCTGAAAAGTGTCGGCAGTTGCAGCGTGACGCAAGTTTGCATGAACGCATGGGGCGTGCGGCCAGAAACAAAGTGCAGAGTGCTTTTTCTGCTGAAGCGATGGCTCAGCAATATGAACAAATTTACCGGGATCTTGCTGCTGACGCCTCAAACCCTCGGTCCGCACTCCGCGAAACCGAAGCATCCGTCGAACAAAGGGGATGATTACGATGCCGGAATTGTTTGTCATCTCTCTGTTTCTGGTGTTTTTCGTTTATTTCGGCTATCCCCTGACCCTCGTTCTCATCGGTCGCTTTCACAGCAAAGAGGTCAATAAGGCGCTTTTTTATCCTTCTTTGACCCTGATCATCACCGCGTACAACGAAGAACAGCGTATCCGGGAAAAGCTTGAAAACACTGTAGCTCTCGATTATCCACGGGAAAAACTGCAGGTTATCGTCGCCTCCGACGGCTCCACCGACGCCACCAACGACATTGTCGAAGAGTATGCCGGCCGGGGTGTGGAACTTCTGCCGGTGACCAGTCGAGGCGGAAAGGAAAATGCTCAGAAGGAGGCGGTGCAGGTGGCCATGGGAGACGTGCTGGTCTTCTCCGATGTTGCGACGCGACTGGACACCGATGGTTTGGAAAAAATTGCAGGTAATTTCGCTGACCCCGGGATCGGCTGCGTCAGCAGTGTCGATCGCGTAATTGGCAAAGATGGGCGCCCGGGAGGTGAGGGGGCCTATGTGCGTTATGAGATGTGGCTGCGTGCGCTGGAGTCGCAAATCCATTCCCTGGTCGGGCTGAGCGGTTCATTTTTTGCCGCCAGAAGGGAGGTCTGCCGGGATTTTTCCGCGGATATGCAGAGCGACTTCCGAACGTTGCTCAACAGTATGCGGCTAGGTCTGCGGGGGGTGAGCGATCCCGAGGCGGTGGGCTACTATCTCGATATCGCCGACAGCCGACGAGAATTCGATCGCAAGGTCCGCACGGTGCTGCGCGGCCTGACAGTCTTTTTCCGCAACCTTGAGTTTCTCAATCCGTTTTCCTACGGAACCTTCTCCTATCTGTACTTTTGCCACAAGCTGCTACGCTGGCTGGTACCGTTTTTTCTCCTGTCGGCTCTTCTTTCCAATGTTTTTCTGGCCGTGGGTTCTCCATCCTACTCGTTCCTTCTTCTCCTGCATTGCGCCTTTTATGGGATTGCCCTGTACGGATTGTTGAAGCCTGTATCCGCGGACCGGACGATCGTAAAAATTCCCCTTTATTTTCTAACGGTCAATGCGGCTATTCTGGTTGCCTGGTTCCGCTATTTTTCCGGTCGTCGCATGGTCATGTGGACGCCATCCCAACGATAAATATGTCAACGATCGGTCGAAATCGACACTTAGGAATCCGGGTATTGCCTGTCGTCTTTTTCGTAACATTTTTCTTTCTTGTTGCCGCCTATATCACCGGGCCAGCCATACTTGAATGGTTTCTCGTTGTAAAAAGTCCGACGGTCAAGGCTGATGCGCTGGTGTTGATGGCGGGGAGCCGGTATCAGAGACTTCCCGTCGTTGTTGAGCTTTATCGACAAGGGGTGGCTCCGAAAATTTATTTGACCAATGATGGGGTAAGAGGAGCCTGGTCGAAGAAGCATCAGAAAAATCTTTACCTGGTCGAGTGGTCAAGGGAATATCTGCAGGGGAAGGGAGTGCCCGAAGAGGCCATTGAACTGCTCAATTTTATCAAAAGCGGCAGTTACTACGACGCGTTGAACACGCGAGATCACGTTCTTGGCAATGGCGCTGTCCGAAGCTTGCTGGTGGTAACCTCCGACTATCATACCCGGCGAACTTTGTGGACGTTCAACCAGGTTTTTGCCGGAACAAATGTTAAAATTGCCGTATTCCCGATTCCGAAAGACCCAGATTATAAGGGACGGCGCTTGCGAGTCATGACGACAGAGTTAGTGAAACTGGTGTATTACCTGGTGAGATACGGGCTTTTCCCTGTTGGGTGAGGAGAAAAAGGAGAGCAGGGTGCCAGTCTCTTCTCTCGTAACCTGATTTCTTCCGGTCGAGTCCTCCATTATGCTTCAGCTCGTCACCTTGACTCTCGCCGTCATCCTGACCGCCGTCTATGCGGCTTATGTCCTGTTGCGTCAGCGGCGCAGTTTGAATAATTTTGCCGTCGCGGCAGGCCTCCTCTGTTTTTCCCTCCTTGAGGTCTTCGATTTTCTGTCGCTGGAAAACCCGGACAATTACCTGGCCTGGAAAAAACTGTCGCTTATCTGCGAATCCCTGCTGCCGCTCTTCTGGTACACCTTCTGTGCAACCTTCGCCGACAATCACAGGTCGGCAGGAATTCCGCGTCTGACCCGTACTTTTCTTGTACTGACTCCTGCCTTTTTTCTCTTTGCACTCTTCGTCGACCTTGATCGCTTCTACATCTCTCCCGATTTTGCCGAGGAGCACCTCCTTTTCCTGGGGCAGGCCGGATATGTCTTTTACCTGGGCCTACTCCTTTCCTTCACATTCTGTCTGGTGCAGCTGGAGCGGACGTTCACCGGGCTGGGTCGTTTGGAACGCTGGAGGGTGAAGTTTGAACTCCTTGGCGTCGGGACCCTGCTGGCTATGTCTGTTTTCTATTACAGTCAGGGGCTGCTGTACCGGTCCCTGGACATGTCGCTTCTTCAGGCCAGGTCGCTGGCCATGGTTATCGGCGTCTCCCTGATGCTCTTCTCGCGAATCCGCCGCGGAATTCCGACCGGGCTGCAGGTGTCGAAAACCCTGGCCTACCGTTCCATTGTGATTGTCGCCGTCGGCATCTATCTGATCGGCCTGGGATTGGCCGGCGAAGGGATGCGCTATCTGGGAGTCTCGTCTCAGCGGACCATTTTCGCCGCCATCGCTCTTCTCGGCGGGATTGCTCTTTGCGTCGTTCTTCTTTCGGAGACGTTGCGGCGCAAGGCCAGGGTCTTTCTGCACAAGAATTTCTACAAAGCCAAGTACGATTACCGCAAGCACTGGCTCGATTTTACCAAAGAGTTGACTTCGGCCCGGGACGAACATGCTTTGCACCTGGCCATCCTCGTTTCCTTTTGCGGTGCCTTTTCAATCCGGGGTGCCACATTGTTCCTGCAGGATTCGGAGAGTGGCAACTTCCGTTGTACCGCGGTCCATGAGCTGCCTCTCCTTGGAGACATTCAAAAGGGGAATCCGCTGGTAAACTATCTTGAGAAGCATCGCTGGGTTTACTGCCGGGAAGAGGAGCACGCACTTCTTTCGGATAACCCGGATGACATGCCCCCCGGCGAGATTCATTTTGGCGTCCCCCTTCTCTTTGAAGAGACCCTGGAAGGCTTTATTCTTCTCGGGCCGCCGATGGATCCGGGAGAGATGTTCATTTATGAAGATTTAGACCTGATGAAGGTTATGGCCCGGCAGGCGACTTCGGCCCTCCTTAACCTCAAATTCGCCGAACAGTTGTCCACGGCTCGCGAGATGGCGGCCATCGGCAAGGTGTCCGCCTTTGTCATGCACGACTTGAAAAATTCAGTGTCGAATCTGGCTATGGTGGTGGAGAACGCCCGTAACTACATGGATGATCCGGCGTTCCAGAAGGACATGCTCGAAACTCTGGATAACACCGTGGCGAAGATGAAGGGGCTGATCGCGCGCCTGCGGAATCTTGAGGAGAAGGCCGAGTTGAAACTTGAGGAATGCGACCTGGCCGCCTTGGTCGCCGAATCCGCCGAGGTTCTGCCGAAAAGGAGCATCACCCTCTCCGGCGGACCGGTCCTCTGCGCGGTGGATCGAGTTGAAATGGGCAAGGTGGTATTAAATTTGGTTCTCAACGCCCTCGATGCGACGGCAGGGGAGGGTCCGGTGCATCTGGAAGTCGGCGCCGACGGCATGGCCTATATCCGCTGCCGCGACCAGGGATGCGGCATGGCGGAGAAATTTCTTCGCGAGCGACTGTTCAAGCCCTTCGAGACAACCAAGCAAAAGGGGTTCGGCATCGGCCTTTACCAGTGCCGGCAGATCGTCGAGGCCCACGGTGGACGGATCGAGGTGCGGAGCGCCCCTGAACAGGGGGCCGAGTTTACTGTTTATCTGCCGCTTGATCTGCGTTCATCCTGAAAATCTGCGTTCCATTGAGGAATTGCCGTGGAAAAATTACTGATCATCGACGACAACGCCGAGATCCGCAAGCAGCTCAAGTGGGGCCTGGGGAAGGAATACCGGGTTTTGCCTGCGGGGGATGCAAAGGAGGCCCTGTCGATCTTCAGGGCCCAAAGTCCGCAAGTGGTCACCCTCGATCTCGGTCTGCCGCCCCACCCGGATGGAGCCGAGGAGGGACTGCGCTGCCTGAGGGAGATGCTCTCACTCGATCCGGCGGTGAAAGTCGTCGTCATCTCGGGAAACGAGGAGCGCCCCAATGCTCTCAAGGCGGTGGGACTGGGCGCCTATGACTTCTACCAGAAACCGATCGAGCTCGGTGAACTCAGAATCATCCTGGCGCGCGCCTTTCATCTGGCGGCGCTCGAAGCGGAGAACCGGCGGCTGCAGAGGGCCATGATGGCGGACACGCCTGCGTTTTTCGGCATCTTCGGCCATTGCCCCGAGATGCAGACGGTTTTCAACACCATACGCAAGGTGGCGACCTGCGACGTGCCGGTGCTCATCCTCGGCGAGAGCGGGACCGGCAAGGAGCTGGTGGCCCAGGCCATTCACAACGAGAGCCGACGCCGGTGCGGACCGTTTATTCCCATCAACTGCGGCGCCATCCCGGAAAATCTCCTGGAATCGGAGCTTTTCGGTCACGAGAAGGGCTCCTTCACCGGGGCGCAGGCGCGGGTGCAGGGAAAATTCGAGTACGCCGACAAGGGGACGCTGTTTCTCGACGAGATTGGGGAGTTGCCGCCGGTGCTGCAGGTGAAGATCCTGCGCTTTCTCCAGGACCAGCTGATCCAGAGGGTGGGGGGACGGGAGGATATTGCGGTCGATGCGCGGATCATCGCCGCGACCAACATCGACATGGAAAAGGCTATCCGGGAGGGTTTCTTCCGCGAGGATCTCTACTACCGTATCGGAGTGATCGCCATCAATTTGCCCCCTCTGCGGGAGAGGGGAGAGGACATCGTTCTGCTGGGAAATCTGTTTCTCGGTCGCTTTTCCGAAGTCTTCAAAAAGAGAGTGCGCGGTTTCAGCGTCGCTGCCCTCGAGGCCTTACAGAACTATGGATGGCCGGGGAACGTGCGGGAGTTGGAGAACAAGGTGAAACGGGCGGTGATTATGGCGGAAGGGGCGCTTCTCGAGCCGCAGGACCTCGGTTTCGCCGCCATGGAGCCTTCTGCGCCCGCAGGGGATGACGCCGAAGTGACCCTGAAGGAGGCGCGGGACCGAGTGGAGAGGGATCTGGTGACCGCGGCTATTGCCAAGCAAAACGGCAATATCCTCCGGGCGGCAGAGATGCTGGGAATCAGCCGCCCGACCATTTATGATCTGATGAAAAAACACGGACTGCAGAACACGCTCCCCACCGGCTGAATTTCTGTCGGCGGGATGTATTAAACCAAGGCCAGGTCCGCACAGCGGACCTGGCCTCGATTGTTTTTTAGGAGGAAGACGGCCTGTTTACAGGGCGTCGGTGGTGAAGGAGAAGCGCTGGCTTTCCACCCGGTTGACTCCGTCGTCGACGACGACCTTCCAGTAATAGGTGGTCTCAGGTTCGAGGTCGTAGGCATCGTAGTAGCTGTCGCCGAGATTTGAGACGACCACGGTGTAGAGAGCCGGGGCATCGGTCGGCGGGTTGGTGGTATCGGTCGGAGGGTTTGTGGTGTCGACGATGGTCCCCGGGACGGTAAGCGGGGTCTCTGTTCCGTCACCACCGCCGCCGCAGCCGTTGAGCAGCAGGGTCGTTGCGAACAGGACCATGACGGCCATTCCCCTGACGACGCGGCGCTGGGTGAAGGCGGCACCGAAAAGGCCGAAGAGACTGATTCCGGCGGCCAGGGGGGCCATCCCCGGGGCGGAGCGATAGGGGGCGGAGGCCAGAACTCCCGGATTGAGGTTCGGATCGGTGCCGTAGTAGAGGGTATAAGTCACCCCGGTGGTGATGGCCGGCTCGCTCCAGTTGAACTGCACCGGCATCGGCGCCGCCGCCAGGCCGTTGTCGGGGTAGTAAAGCTCGGGGAGCCACTGACCGGGGGCTGGGGGGGCCGTGGGAATGGCGCTGGACACCACGGTGGAGTAGCCGCTTTCGGCGCCGGCGTCGTCGTAGGCGGTTACGGCAAAGTAATAGACGACGTCGTCCCGCAGGCCGCTGAGGGTCGTGCTCGTGGCGCCGCCGATGTCGACCGGCGAAGCCCCTTCGAGGGCGTCGTTGCCGCTGAAGGGGGTGGCGGAGGAGACGGCCTGGTAGTGGATCTTGTAGCCGGAGACTCCGGATTCGGGACTGGCATCCCATTGCAGGGTGATGTTCTGGGCCGAAGCCAGGGGCGTCAAAAGAAGTCCGAGCAATAGGGATAAGAGAGTGAGCTTGATGGTCTTCATGGGGTTACGATCTCCAGTTTTTGAATGTTTGGCGGAACCTTACCGGCAGTTTTTGCGGATGAGGTTTCCGGGTGCTGTTGAAAATGTGACGATAAATCAGTAGTTTTAGAGCACGGTTTGCCCATGCTGCATTCCGCGTGCCGATAAAAAGTGCCCTTTTCCCAAGTTATTGAAAACAGGGAGGCGAGCCATGAAGAAATTCTCGAGGTCGGGGTCGTTAGTGGTTCAAGTATCCGAAAAGGCGTTGTTTTTAAAGGGGGGAGCGAGAAAGGGAGGGGAGGGACGACTGGGGAAATGACGAGCGAGGGGTGCCGTTTTTGCGCCGAACGGGAATTTTGCGGTTAAAGAGGCTGAAATTATAGGGATCTGTCAGCAGCCCCCGGCGAGGAGGACGGAGGGGACGGATCTTCCGCGGCGAGAAAAAAGACGGAGCAGATGCAGGCGGAAGAGAGTCGTAAGGGGCAGGAAATATTGGCGGAGGGGGGGAAGGGGTATCATGCCGAATTGCCCATGGCCTCGACCGTTTTTCTCAACAGGTCAAAAGCCCGAACACCCTGTGGCTCAGGAGCCACAGGGTGTTGCCCGGTTGCCTCAGGAGAGATCAGGTCTTCTACGGGCGCTGCCGGACAATTTCCTCGACGATCCGGGGGATGCAGTTTTCGGCCAAGTCCTTGATAGAGACTTCGACGATCGTTGATTCTTGGGTGCCGATGTCGAAGAACTCCAGGCGGTAGCCGACGTCCATGATGACGCCCCGGGCCGGGGCGATGATCGTTTTCCGGTGAAGGATGGTGCCGAAGAGGATGATGTCCGGGCGTTTCTCCAGAGCGAGGTCGTTCTGGATCCCTTCCGGGCTTTTGCCCCTGAGTTCGTTGGCGGTTTGCTCGAGGCGGTCGAAGTCGCGCTCGATGAAGAGGCGGGTCTGAATGACTCCCTGCTCCTGCAGTTCGGCGGCAAAGTTGGCGGCATCCTCCCCGCGGCTGATGTAGAAGGCCTCCTTCGTTTTGGCAAAGGGGCCGTAAACCAGGAGGTTCCCCTCGGGGCGCAGGCTTGTCAAACTGCCGCTGGTCACCTCGAATTGGCTGATCCCTTCGCTGGCCTTCATCATCTGACCGATGATGGGGCCGCAGGCCGACAGGAGCAAAACCACCAGCAGAGTGAGGACGATTCGGTAATTCATTTCAATACCCCTGGGAGAGTTTGTGGCATTTGAGACAATCGTCGCCGGATTTATGCATGCGAATCGCGCTGACGTCGTGGCATCCCTTGCAGTCCTGTGCCAAGCGGGCTGTCTGATGGGCCTCGCTGGACGGGAGGCGGGGGGAATAGAGGGGAATCCGACCTTCGCAGGCCGCCAGCATTGGCAGGAGGAGGAGTGCCGGAAGGACCCGTTTCATGTTCACCATCCTTTAAGGGTTGCAGGGAAAGGTCAGAGGGATGTGGACAGTCTCTCCCCTCCAGCTTATACTCGCAAAAGTTACCATCACGCGACGGAAATGAAAGTATTAATTACCGATTTTTCTCATGTCACCGATTATTTTTTCCAAATTCGCAGCCTGTGTCATCGCCCGTGCCAGGATAGTCTGCTGGGCCTTTTTTCTCCCCCTTCTGTGGGCCTGTGCCCCTGTGTCCTCCCCCCTCGTTGAATGCGTCGGGACATCAAGCCTTACCGTAGCCATCGGCGGTTTCCGCAATTCGGAAGGGGTGGCACTCGTTTCAATCTTCCGCTCACCCCGGGGGTTTCCCGATGAGACCTCCGAGGCCGTCGCCAACAGCAGGGTAAGGATCGCCAAGCGCCGGGCGACGGTTGTCTTCGAGGATCTCCCCTGCGGGATCTACGCGGTCACTGTCCATCATGATGAAAACGACAATGGGCGGATGGATAGAAACTGGCTGGGGATACCCCGGGAAGGGCATGGCGCATCCAAGGACCCTCAAGGGTTGTTCGGACCACCGAATTTTCCCGAGAGCAGCTTTTTACTGACTTCCGAAGATCTCGCCATTAAAATTTTCCTCCGTTATATCCACCGCAAGCGCTGATTCTCCTCACCGTCGGCCTCTGACTCAAAGATCCTGTGGACTGTGGCCGAACGGTTGTAATTTCCCGTCGGATATCTTAACCTTGGCGGCACTTCCGCAGCGAAACGGCTGCTCCCGTTTCCCCCTTCATCGACCGAGGATGGATCCGATGCCCGGCCTGCGCCTCTTCACTTCCAACCGCCTGGAAACCCTTGCCCGGAAAATGGCCCGCGAGCTCTCCTTCCCCCTCCTGTCGCCCCTGACCCCCGAGGTCATCGTCGTTCAGAGCCTGGGGATGGAGCGCTGGCTCGCCCAGACCCTTGCGTCCTCCCTCGGCGTCTGGGGGAATGCCCGCTATCCCTTTCCCAACATGATCCTCAAGGAATTCTTCGAGGCGGTTCTTCCCGGCCGCACCCTCGATTCCGCTTTCGAGCCGGAGGTGATGGCTCTGCGTCTGATGGGGCTCTTTTCCGCCGGCCAGGGGGAGTCATTCCTTGCGCCTCTCGAGCATTATCTCGGCGAAGCCTCCGGCGACCTCAAGGAGTATCAACTGGCGCGGCGCATCGCCGACACCTTCGATCAATACGGCGTCTTCCGCCCCGAACTCCTTCTCGAATGGCAGGAGCTGGGGGGAGGGGGGTGGCAGGGAGACCTGTGGCGGGCTCTGGT
>Ga0209231_1000103_pt1 | contig 61341 bp, 54 predicted proteins | sample Deesub45470m_DNA_FD_188086 | JGI IMG/M metagenome (GOLD analysis project Ga0209231, IMG submission 188086) | Deep subsurface microbial communities from North Pacific Ocean - 450_OLKR46/470m Metagenome (SPAdes) (version 2) | ecosystem: Environmental > Terrestrial > Deep subsurface > Unclassified ... | reverse complement strand
CGATCATGATGGTCTTGCTTGTCATGCAACCCTCCTGGTCTTATTTTCCAACACCGGCAACAGTATGCTGACGCATGTGCCGCCCTGTGGCTGGTTCTGTATGCTGATGCTACCGCCGTGCTCTTCCACGATCTTTTTTACAATCGGTAATCCCAGCCCCGTGCCTCTGGCTTTGGTCGTTGTGTAAGGCTCAAAAGCCTTGGCAAGGAACTGCTCCGGAAAACCACTGCCATTGTCTGCTACCGACAATCTGAGCATGTTGCTCTTGTCATCACTGGTGGACAGGGTGATCAACCTGTCCTGCACTTGTTGTAAAGCATCGTGCGCATTCTGCAACAGGTTGTGCACCACCTGGCGCAAGCGCGTCGCATCGCCATTGATCATGGTTTGGCGAGCCTCCAGTTTGATCTTGATCGGGCTGCTGTTCGCTTCATACAAACCAAGGATCTCGTTCAGTAGCTGGTGCAGATCCAGAGGCATCAAGCGCGCGGCAGGTGCGCGGGCGTAGTCGGCAAAGTCTGAAACCATATTCTTCATCGCCGCAACCTGGCTGACTATGGTCTGCGTGGCACGCTGCAGCAGTTGCGCGTCTTTTTCATCCAGACGATCCGCAAGTTTGTGTTGCAGGCGTTCCGCCGAGAGTTGGATCGGGGTCAACGGATTCTTGATCTCGTGTGCTAAGCGCCGGGCGACCTCGCCCCAAGCTGCCTGACGTTCAGCTTGGCGCAGATGGGTGATGTCATCGAACACAACAACGTAGCCTCGATTTGCATCACCCGCCAGCCGGGTTCCGCGCAACAGCAGGACTTGGTCTCCATCCTTGCTCATGCGCTCGATCTGCCGTTGCCACACTTGCTGCGGACTGGAAGTGATACCTTGCTCGATCGCCAGCAGGAATGGTTTTAGCAGGCCGTGTTCTTCGCCCAGACTCTGTGTGTTTTTCCCATTCAACTCCGCAGTGGCCAAACCGAGTATCTGTCCCGCACTGGCATTCGCCGAGCGCAACATCAGATGCTCATCCAGAACCAGTACGCCCGACGACAAATGTCCCAGCACACTTTCAAGGTGAGCCTTTGCATCGGCTACCTGTTGTTGTTGTTGCTCGCCCAATGTTTTTGCAGCCGACAGCTGCGAGGTCATCTGGTTGAACAGCGCCGTCAATCCGCCCAGTTCGTCGTTGCTTTGTACGGGATAACTGCTGCTGAAATCACCTTTCGCCACAGCGCGTGTTCCTGCCGCCAAGGCCGCCAACGGCGCACTCAGTTTTGCACTCAAGTAGAACGCCGCCGAGATCGCGCTCAGCAGAACGATCAATAGCGAAAGGGTAAGTGTGATGCCATACAGGCGTTTGAGCCCCACTCTGGAGAGGCTCAACTGCTGGTAATCACCATAGACACCCTGAACGGTCTCCGCATCTGCCGCCAACCGCTCCGGAACCGGTTGCGCAAATTGCAATACACGCCGTTCATTATTCATCGAACGGATGGGCACGATGACCCGCAATATCAAACGCCCATCCGGCAGGGCATCGGCCTGACTGTATCGGCCCGATTTCCAAACCTCGAGCAGCATCTCTGGGGCCGGGGACTCTATGCGATCGACATTCCTGCTGCTGGCATACGCTGAAAGCCTTCCGCCCTTGTCGAATACCGCCGCTTCCTGAGCTCCGCCTTCCGATATGAAGCGTGACAGAGTCTCGCCGTGCCGTCCGGGAGGCTGATCCGCAAGGATCAGCGCGACGAACTGCCCTTTTCTTCCCAGTTCATCCAGTCCGTTCTGCAGGGTACTGCGCGCAAGATTCAAACCGCCTTCCAGCGCTTTTTCGACACGCACATCGAACCATGACTCGATACTCTTGCCCAGAAACTGAACGGATACCGCGTAGACCAGCATGCCCGGCAATACCGCGATCAGGGAAAAGAACATCGCCAGACGCAAAGTCAACCTGGCGCCATACACCTGATCTCGCAATTTGTTCTTTAGTTGCCAGAATTGATAGATCACCTGCACCAGCAGACCCAAAGCCAACGCCCCCGTTAATAACAACAGGGTGAAGTAGTTGCGGGCGTACAGATCCGTGTTACCGCTCGCACTGGATAATAAGTAGAGCAGGATGACCCCGATGACACTGGAGAACAGGACCAGATACTTCATGGCGCCTCTTCCTCAGCAGGGGGTTCCGGACTGATGTCCCAATGGAAGCGTTCCGACTCTACCTTCCACTGGTCGCTGGTCAGCGCGTTCATCTGCATCGGTTTTGGTAGCTGCGTGATATCCAGCGTCATCCAGGCTGTTGCCCCGACTTGACTGCCTTTCTTGACCAGCCTCGAAAAATAGCCGCCACCGGACATATCCAGACGGGATATCTCGATCGGTGGCGCGACTTGACGACCCAGAATGCGCAAGGCATCCGACAGGGAGAGGAAGCTTTGATACAGACCACCCCGGGTCAGACGATATTGCTGGGTCAGCGTATTGAATGTGAGTTTGCTGGTCTGCGTGTGGCTGGCGATCTCGCTGTCCATCCAATACCAGCGCGAGCGGTGCACGGATAATTCACTTTCGAAATACAGCGTTACGCCTCGCCTTAAAGCTTCCTCTACTTGCGGAGGCAATTGAATATCAAAATCGGCTGAGATCAGGTACCCCTCGCTGGTCAGCCTGGCTTCTACCTTTTTGACCTCGATACCGTCGGCGATGGCTGATGACACGCCAAGGATCAATACCCAAGCGCACAAGCTTCGCAACAGTGCTTTAGTCGTCTTTGCGCAGCAGGGCATAGAAGAATCCATCATGCTGATCGCAGGGCAATAACTGTCCGGGCGGATCATTTGCAAAAGGTAGCTCAATAATCTCCTGACGCGCATCTTCATTTGCAGTCAGAAACCGCGCAACTACATCCTGGTTCTCCTGCCTGAATACCGAACAGGTGGCGTAGAGCAATTTACCACCCGAGTCCAGCAGCGGCCAGATGGCCTGAAGTATACGTAGCTGCTGTTCGGCGAACTCCGCAATATCTGCAGCCCTTCTTAACCATTTGATGTCGGGATGCCTGCGCACCACCCCCGAGGCCGAGCAGGGTACGTCAGCCAGGATGCGCTGGAACGGCTTGCCATCCCACCATACGTCAGGTTGCGAAGCATCTCCGCATACCACTTGTGCGCTCAGTTTTCCCCGGTGCAGATTTTGCCTGACCCGGTCCAGTCGCCGTTCATCCTTGTCCATCGCCACAAGTTCTATGTCCGCGCGTTCCAGCATATGCATCGCTTTACCACCCGGCGCCGAGCACACATCTAGCACGCGCATGCCATTTGCGACATCGAGGATAGCGGCTGCGCACTGTGCACCCGCGTCCTGCACCGAAACCCAACCTTCGGCGAACTTGGGCAGGCGCTCCACGGACATCGGTTGTGCCAGCAGTAAAGCTTCTGCCGCCACACGCTGAACTTTGATGTCTGCCTTTTCCAGCAATGACATATAGCCTTCTGTGGTCGTGAGACGTCGATTAACCCTAAGCGTCATAGGCGGATGTGTGTTGCCAGCCTGCAGTATTTCTGACGAGCGTGCGCCGTACTGTTGTTCTATCTCTTGTATCCACCAATCCTGATAAGCAAAGTGACTGCTTTTCTCTGCATCTGCCGCCAAGCGCAGGCTTTCCCGCTGACGCAGGAAGTTGCGCAGCACGGCATTCACCAGTCCGCCGATTGGAGAATTTATTCTCTTGGCTGCTCGCACGGCCTGGTCGACGATCACGTGCGAGCCGGCTTTGCTGTATTCCAGTTGGTACAGGGCTACCTGCAAAAGGTGGGACACCAGCTCGTCGCGTGGCGGCCTGTCCAGTAATTTCCCCAGCATGAATTCAAGGCGCGCGTAGTAACGGACCGTGCCATAACTCAAATCCTGAAGCGCACCTCTTTGCTGGGGAGAGTAGCCTGGGTTTGCCGCCAATCTGTCGGCGAGTGCCCTATCCATATTGCATCCGTCCATAACGCGCTGAACGATTCCGGCGGCCTCTGTCTGGATGACATTCACGGCTTATCGACACCGAATCTGTCACCGGCCTTGAGCGGAAATCCCTGTACGAATTGCGCTGCCGGCAATGGCTTCCCACCCGGTTTTTGCAAGACCTCCAGAGCCAATGTGCCACGCCCGCATGCCACAACGATCTCGCTCTTGTTCACAGCCAACACCGTGCCGGGACTTGCTGTTTCCTGCAACCCGGTACGGGCATGCAGTAGTTTTATCGGTGTCCCATTGAACTCCGTATGGGCTACCGGGAAGGGAAAATATCCTCGGATCGTCCTTTCAAGAACGACTGAATCCTGGGACCAGTCGACAAACGCTTCCTGCTTGCTTAGCTTTGCCGCATAACAAGCTTGGCTGTCGTCCTGCTTCTCTGGATGCACTGTGCCCTTCTCAAGCTGCTGCAAAGCATCGACGATGCCTGTTGCGCCGATGTCCGCCAGCTTGTCATGCAATGACTGCGCATCATCCGTTGCAAGGATTGGGCAGGGGTACTTGAACAGCATATCGCCCGTATCCAAGCCCACGTCCATTTGCATGATGGTGATGCCCGTCTCTGCATCGCCCGCCAGAATGGCGCGCTGTATCGGTGCCGCACCGCGCCACCTTGGCAACAGCGAGGCGTGGATGTTCAGACACCCTAGGCGCGGGATATTCAATACCGCGGGAGGAAGGATCAGGCCATATGCCGCGACCACCATCACATCTGCCTTCAGCGCCCGCAAGGTCTGCTGTATTTCCTCGGACTTCAAAGTAGCCGGTTGCAATACGGGAATGCCGTGCTCGAGCGCAAGTTTTTTCACAGGGCTTGCGGTCAGTTGCATTCCCCGGCCAGCCGGACGATCTGGCTGTGTCAGCACAGCCAGAATCTTATGCCTTGAGTTCAGTATGGCAGCAAGTGCGCTGGCTGCAAAATGAGGGGTGCCTGCAAAGAGGATATTCACGTTGTGTTCTACAACGTTTCGCGCCGCTGCTTCTTCAACTTTGCGCGGATGCGGGTTTGTTTAAGGTGTGACAAGTGCTCTACGAACACCTTGCCCTGCAAATGGTCGATCTCATGCTGGATACAAACAGCCAGCAGGCCATCTGCTTCCAACTGAAATGTTTCTCCGTTCTCATTTTGAGCCTGCACCTTGACCCGATTCGCTCGCTGTACCGTTTCATAGATTCCGGGAACCGACAGGCAGCCTTCTTCACTCTCTTCGGTACCATCCAGCTCTAGTATTACCGGATTTATGAAGACTTTCAGGTCGTCATGGGTTTCAGACACATCAATCACGACGATCTGCTCATGCACGTCGACCTGCGTCGCGGCAAGTCCGATACCCGGAGCCGCATACATCGTTTCACTCATATCCTGTATCAGTTTACGGGTGTGCTGGGTCACCGCTGCAACCGGTTTGGCTACCTTATGCAATCGTGGATCCGGATATTTAATAATGGGTAGTAACGCCATAAATGCTTGCCAACTTAAGAGACTAGATGCAGAATTTAAACAGGTGCGCAAACTTTGCACCGCATTTCATTACTTTGCTGGGGTTTTCCATGCGCAAGATTATATCGCTGATTTGCTTTCTGTTGCCCATCCTTGCCTCCGCAGACGTGTTGCAGATCCGCGAAGATGCCCCGGACCGTTATGTCGTCGTCAAGGGTGATACCTTGTGGGATATCTCGGCGATGTTTTTCAAAGATCCATGGAAATGGCCCGAGATATGGGCTTTGAACAAGCAAGCGATCAAGGATCCTCACTGGATCTATCCCGGCGATCTGGTCTATTTGGACCGTAGTACCGGCACTTTGACCACCACGCCTCCCGCACCGGCTCTTGTTGCCGAGCCCGTTACGCCGTCCAACATTGTGAAACTCGAGCCTAAAGTGCGTGTTGTAGGCCAAAACACCGAAGCTATTCCCGCCATCCCACTGGATGTGATTTCCTCGTTTCTGCAGCGCCCCCTGGTCGTTGACGAGGAGGAGTTGGATAACGCTCCCAAGCTGGTGGGTACCTATGAGCAACGCACGCTGCTGTCGGTCAATGATTTAGCGTATGCGCAGAACTTGCCTACTGACAAAGGTTCGCAATGGCAGGTCTATCGTCCGAATGTGAAGTTCGTCGATCCCGATACTGACGAAGAACTCGGGCAAGAGGTCATGTACCTCGGCGACGCGACCGTTGAAAAGTTCGGCGACCCCAGCACTTTGCGCATCACCAACGCGATTCTGGAAATCAATAAGGGTGATTATTTTGCACAGGCTGGCACTGGTTATAGCACCAGTTATTTACCTCGCGCTCCTGAAAATCAGATTACCGCCAAAGTCATTTCTATATATGGCGGCGTACAGCAAGCTGGGCAACACGCTGTTATCACACTGAATAAAGGGCGCCGTGATGGCCTTGAAGTCGGCAACGTTCTCGGCTTGTACCAAAAGGGAGAGGTTCTTAAAACCCAGGGCTGGTTTACACCAAACATAAATCTCCCTGACATGCGCTATGGCTTGGTCATGGTGTTCCGTGTTTTCAACAAGGTCTCGTATGCCTTGGTCATGGAAACCAAACTCCCAGTCCAGTTACTCGATAGCGCTCGCAACCCGGAATAAATGGCAGTTGACTCTGGACTCGCAGCTTGGCTCCGACTCTACACGGTTCCGGGGCTGGGTCACGAGAGCCAGCGCCGTCTGTTAAAGGTATTTGGCTCCCCTGCAGCAGTTTTTGATCAAACCGTTGCAGACCTCGCTCCTCACGTTAAACCAGCGATAGCTCGCTCGATTTCAGCTGAAATCGATTCTTCTTTGTTATCTGCTGTTTCTGCCTGGCTGGAAGACCCGCTTAACCATGTCATCACAATTGCCGATATCGAATATCCACAATCCTTATTGAATATTCCCGACCCGCCCTTGTTGCTGTTTGTTAAGGGCCGGCTTGATCTTTTGAATGCCCCTGCTTTGGCTATCGTGGGCAGCCGCAATGCTTCAGCTCAAGGGGTCCGCAACGCAGAAGCTTTTGCGCTTGCAGCATCTGAAGCGGGCTTCTGTGTTGTCAGTGGCTTGGCGCAAGGTATCGATACCGCAGCACATATCGGCGGCTTGAAGGGCCGTGGTTCTAGTATGGCTGTAGTAGGTACCGGGCTTGATAAAGTCTATCCTGCTTCCAACCGGGATCTGGCGCACGCACTCGCCCAAGCTGGCACAATCATTTCTGAGTTCCCTCTTGGCACGCCTCCGCTGGCAGCGAATTTCCCCCGTCGCAACCGAATCATTAGCGGGCTTGGCCTTGGCTGCCTTGTAGTTGAGGCCTCCATCCAGAGCGGCTCACTTATCACGGCTCGTTTGGCTGTTGAGCAGGGTAAAGATGTATTTGCCATCCCCGGCTCTATCCATTCACCCCAAGCCAAAGGTTGCCACGCATTGATCAAGCAAGGGGCAAAATTGGTTGAGAACGTTAACGACATCTTCGAGGAGCTGGGTCATTCCTTGCAGGTTGTTTCCGCAACTGGCACTTCAGAAGAGCATCCCTTGTTCGTACACTTGGGTTTCGAGCCCGTCGATGCTGAAGCGCTCGCGCAGCGCAGCGGCTTGACGATAAGCGAGCTATCAGCCATCCTGTTGCAACTTGAACTCGACGGGCATATCGCAAGCTTACCCGGCGGGTTGTATCAACGTATCACCTAAACCCATATACATTCATGTTTGATATCCTCCTATTCCTGTTCGAGAGTTATTTCGACCTCGGCAGCTATCCTGATCACGACAAACTTTCCCTGAAGCTTTCAGCAGCCGGGTTTGAGGAAGAGGACATCAATCAAGCGCTGGTCTGGCTCTCTGGTTTGCAGCAGCTTACCCAGGCAAAGTACCCCGAGAGTATCAATCAGAGCGGCTTTCGTCTTTTCTCTGATTATGAGCAGCGGCGCATCAGTTCCGACGCGCTTCTTTTCTTGAAGTTCTGGGAACACAACAAGTTCATCACGCCGATCGAGCGCGAAATGATCATTGACCGCGCGGTCGCGCTTGACCGTGAGAACCTTCAGTTAGATAAAGTCAAACTCATCATGCTCATGGTGTTATGGAGCCAGCACGAGGAGCTTGATCCCATGCTGATCGAGGACCTGCTTACGCCTTCCGGCACCACACCCCTACATTAGAAACCGCGCATGGCAATCAATCTGCTAATTGTTGAGTCTCCGGCCAAGGCCAAGACGCTCAAGAAATATCTGGGCAAGGACTTTGAGGTTCTTGCATCTTATGGTCATGTTCGCGACCTAATTCCCAAGAATGGTGCTGTTGACGTTGATAATGGCTATGCAATGAATTACGAGACCATCGCTCGTAACTCCAAACATGTCGATGCTATTGCAAAGGCTGCGGCTGCGGCAGACAACATCTTTCTGGCACCCGACCCCGATCGCGAGGGTGAAGCAATTGCTTGGCATATCTCCGAACTGCTTAAAAGCAAGCGTGCACTCAAAAGCAAGAACATGCAGCGCGTCGTCTTTTATGAGATCACGCAAAGTGCCGTCCAGGAAGCCGTCGCCAAACCCCGCGAAATCTCCATGCCTTTGGTTAATGCCCAGCAGGCGCGAAGAGCTCTGGATTACCTGGTCGGTTTCAATCTTTCGCCTTTGCTGTGGCGTAAGATAAGGCCGGGACTCTCCGCCGGACGTGTGCAAAGCCCTGCGTTACGTCTAATCGTCGAACGTGAGCTGGAGATCGAGAAGTTCAAAAGTCAGGAATACTGGTCTGTGCACCTGGACAGTCAGAAGAACAGCATCCCGTTCAAGGCTAAACTATTCCATTATCAGGGTAATAAGCTTGAACAGCTCAGCATCGCCAGCCAGAAAGAGTATGACGCGATCTACGCCAAGCTTAATGATGCCAAGTTGCCACCCAAGGTGGTGCGCGTAGACAAAAAAGGAAAGCAGCGAAATCCCGCCGCGCCTTTTACGACTTCCACGCTTCAACAGGAAGCCGTCCGCAAGCTGGGCATGACATCCGATCGCACCATGCGTACTGCACAGTCATTGTATGAGGGCGTTGATATCGGCGGCCAGACCATTGGTCTGATCACATACATGCGTACCGATTCTTTGAACTTGGCCAATGAGGCCGTCGCTGAGATCCGCGACTACATCAAGGATAATTTCGCTCCCGACTACTTGCCTGTAAAGCAGCCTGTCTACAAAAGCAAGTCAAAGAATGCCCAAGAGGCACACGAGGCCATTCGCCCCACCTCTATAGGACGTTCACCTGACAGCCTTAGAGACCATCTGAACATCGACCAGATGCGCCTGTACGAAATGATATGGAAGCGCACACTGGCCAGCCAAATGTCTCCTGCTCGTTTTGACACAGTCAGTGTCGATATCCGGCTAAGCAGTGATGACACGCTGTTTCGCGCCAGCGGGCAGACACTCGTGTTCCCTGGTTTTATCGGCGTCTACATGGAAGATGTAGATGATGCCGAGGAAGAGGATAGTGCCAAACTGCCGCCTTTGGCAGAAGGCGACATTCTGCCAGTCGATAAGCTCTATGGAGAGCAGCACTTTACCCAGCCTCCGCCGCGCTATTCCGAGGCAAGTTTGGTGAAAACACTTGAGGAGTACGGCATCGGCCGTCCTTCCACATATGCCGCCATCATCTCCACGTTGCAGGCTCGCGAATACGCAACGCTCGACAAAAAGCGCTTTATGCCCACCGATGTCGGTCGTGTCGTGATCAAATTCCTAAATGAGCACTTCACAAGATATGTCGATTACAGCTTTACCGCCAATCTTGAAGATGAGCTTGATGAGATATCTGAAGGCAAGCGCGATTGGATACCTGTGCTGGACGCCTTCTGGACTGGTTTCCATAAACTGCTTGTAGACAAGAAGGATGTTGATCGTCCCGGCACAGAGATCCTGGAAGAGGCTTGCCCCAAGTGCGGCAAGCCGCTTTCCAAGCGCCTTGGCAAGCGCGGTAGTTTCATCGGCTGTACCGGCTATCCGGAGTGCGATTTCACCCGCAGCCTTGGCGACGAAGAGGACACCGGAGAAGCGCGCAAGGAATTGGGGATGCACCCGGAAACCAATCAGGCTGTATTGTTGTTGCGCGGTCCTTATGGCCCTTACGTACAACTCGGTGAGCAGGAAGAGGGCGTAAAGACGAAGCCAAAGCGAGTTTCATGGCCCAAGGATCTTCCCTTGGAGCAGGCAGATCTAGTCGCTGCGCTCAAGTTACTATCGCTTCCAAGAGACGTTGGTACTCACCCAGAAAGCGGAAAGAAGGTCATCGTCAACATTGGCCGTTTCGGCCCCTACATCGGACATGACGGAAAATTCAAGTCTATCCCGCGTACTGACAGCATCTTCGACATCGGATTAGAACGTGCTGTGGAACTGCTCGCGCAAGCCAAGACGGGCGGCGCCACTGTGTTACGTGCCATAGGTGAGCACCCGGATGACAAAGCGCCCATCGAAGTGTGCAGCGGCCGTTATGGCCCCTATGTTCGCCACGGCAAGATCAACGCCACCTTGCCAAAAGACGTAACCCCTGAGGCTGTAACACTGGAAGAAGCGCTGGAGCTGATTGCTGCAAGAGCTGCCAAGGCCGGGCCAAGTAAAGCCAAAGCAACGAAGAAACCCGCTACCAAAAAAGTGGCCGCCAAGAAAACAACCAAGACGGCAACATCTTCTGGCAAAACTACTGCTGCTAAAGCTAGCGCTACAAAAAAGGCTAGCGCTAAATCTACGGCGAAGAAACCCGCAGTAAAGAAAGTCGCAAAGAAGTAGCCGTTCGATTCTCCCCTGGTGATTTCCGCAATCAACGCTAGTGAATAAATGGCCACAGAATCTGTGGCCATTTATTTCTCATTACCTGTTTGGAAATCAACGCATAACTTACTTATACGTCGAGATTCTTCACGCCCAGCGCATTCTTTTCAATAAATGCGCGGCGTGGCTCAACCACATCACCCATAAGCGTAGTAAATATCTCATCGGCACCAATGGCATCCTCGATACGCACACGCAACAAGATGCGGTTCTTCACATCCATCGTAGTCTCCCATAGCTGCTCGGGGTTCATCTCGCCGAGTCCTTTATAGCGCTGGATACTGACGCCGCGTTTGGCATCTTCAAGCAACCATTCTATAGCTTGTTTAAAACTGCCTACACCCCGCTTCTGCTCGCCTCGCATGGCGTAGGCGGAAGGTGATATCAGACCGTTCAACGCGTCGGCTGTGCGGCGTATCTGCTCGTAGTCTCCGCTTTCCAGAAACTCCTTATCTAGATAACTGAGCGAGTAGTTGCCGTGATAGATCTTTTCCAGACGCAGGCGTAGCTCGCTGTTCTCGTCCTTCTCAACTTCTGCCTTGATGACTCCACCACAGGCTTCCTGCAGTAATTTTGCACTCTCTTTGGCACTAACTTCGTCCGCCAGCGATAGCGCAGGCAAGATCAGCAGGGCGTGGCTAGCCTCTGGCGCAATGAAGCGAGAGAGTCGATCAATGACCGCTTCAGCAAGAAAGTATTGCTTAGCGATCTCACCCAGCGCCTCTCCCTGGATGGGTGCAGCATCAAGCGCGGGGTAGAACGATGCATCTTTCAGCGCAGAACCAAGCATATAATTTTTCAGCTCGTGCTCATCTTTCAGATAGCGCTCGTCGCGGCCCTGTTTGATCTTATATAGTGGTGGTTGAGCAATGTATATGTGGCCGCGCTCAACCAACTCTGGCATCTGGCGATAGAAAAAGGTTAGTAGCAGCGTGCGGATGTGAGCGCCGTCCACGTCGGCGTCGGTCATGATGATGATGCGGTGATAGCGAAGTTTATCCGCGTTATATTCCTCTTTGCCGATACCTGTACCCAATACGGTAATCAGGGTGGCAATCTCCTGTGAGGAGATGAGTTTTTCAAACCGTGCGCGCTCTACGTTAAGGATCTTTCCCTTGAGCGGCAGAATGGCCTGAAATTTCCTGTCTCTTCCTTGCTTAGCGGAACCGCCGGCGGAGTCACCCTCTACCAGATATAGCTCAGACAAGGCGGGATCCTTTTCCTGACAGTCTGCCAGCTTCCCTGGCAAACCTATCCCATCCAGAACCCCTTTACGTCGCGTTAGTTCGCGGGCTTTGCGGGCTGCATCGCGCGCACGCGCCGCGTCTATGATCTTGTTACAGATTATCTTTGCATCTACCGGATTTTCCAATAAAAAATCAGTTAGCTTTTGTGCAACCACTTCTTGTACAGCAGGCTGTACTTCGCTAGAAACGAGTTTGTCTTTTGTTTGGGATGAGAACTTTGGATCCGGTACTTTTACTGAAAGTACACAAGTCAGCCCCTCACGCATATCATCGCCAGTGGTATCAACCTTCGCTTTTTTTGCCAGTTCGTTGTCTTCGATATATTTATTTATGACGCGCGTCATTGCCATACGCAGGCCGGTCATATGGGTACCACCATCCCGTTGCGGGATGTTATTGGTAAAACACTGTACAACTTCCGAATAGCTATCGTTCCACTGCATGGCAACATCAACAATGATGTTGTCTTTTTCACCGGTTGCTTCAAAACATTTCGAATGCAGAACAGATTTACTCTTGTTCATGTACTCAACGAAGCCTCGAACTCCCCCTGAGTACGCAAAATTCTCACTTTTTCCTGTACGTTGATCTATCAACTCGATCTTAACGCCATTATTCAGGAAAGATAATTCTCGAAGGCGTTTTGCGAGCACCTCATAGTGGAAATCCACATTACCAAAAATTTCTGCATCCGCTAAAAAATGTACCTCAGTGCCGCGCTTCTGGCTTTCCCCCAACTCTCGCATCGGGGAAACCTCGACGCCTTTCTGGTTTTCTACCAGACGGTCTTTCACTGCTCCTCGGACAAACTCCAAGCCGAATTTCTTCCCATCCCGATACGTGGTCAACTTCAGCCATTCTGACAATCCATTTACACAACTCACACCCACGCCATGCAATCCGCCGGAAACCTTATAACTATTCTGATTGAATTTACCGCCAGCATGCAGCACCGTCAGTACAATTTCAGCTGCGGAGCGTTTTGGCTCATGCTTATCATCGAACTTAATACCAATAGGAATTCCCCGACCATTATCAGCCACTGAAATCGAGTTATCTCCATGAATAATGACTTTAATATCATCACAGTGTCCGGCCAGCGACTCATCAATAGCGTTATCTACCACCTCGAAAACCATATGGTGCAGACCTGTACCATCTGATGTGTCGCCGATATACATACCCGGACGCTTACGCACCGCCTCCAGACCTTCGAGTTGTTGGATGCTTGATTCGTCGTAGTTTTCGCTCATCTGTATTTTTACTTTCGTTGCTGTTTCACGTGGAACACATTAAATACGCATTGGCATGACTACATACTTATAGTCATTCTTTTCAGGTGTAGTCACCAAGAGGCTGCTGTTTTGATCCCCGAACGAGAAAGTTACATCTTCGCTATTTAGGTAATTAATACCATCAAGCAGATAATTCACATTAAAACCGATATCTAAGGGGCTCCCTGTGTATTGGGTCTCAATATCCTCTTGAGCCTCTTCTTGTTCGCTGTTGTTGCTGATGATTTGCAGATTGTTCTCAGTGAGAAGCAATCGTACGCCTCGGAATTTTTCATTCGACAGAATTGCAGCTCGCTGTAACGCTTGCATAATAACCACTCTATTCAATACTAGATGATTGGCGTGGTTCGGTATGACCCGTGTGTAATCAGGGAACTTGCCGTCAATCACCTTGGAAGTCATGGTGGTGTCTGCAAAATTAAAACGCACTTGCTTTTCAGCAAGTTCAATCAGAAGTTCATCATCGCTGTCGTTGAGCTGTTTTAATAATTCGTTAACGGTTTTTCTGGAAAGAATGACTTCCAGTTTTGGATATTCTGCATCCATCTCTTCTGCAATATAGGCAAGGCGATGACCGTCTGTTGCAACCAGTTTGATAGAGCTGTTTTCAACAACAACCAAAACACCATTGAGATAATAGCGAATATCCTGTTGCGCCATTGCATGTTGAACCGAACTCAACAGCCGCTTCATTTTGCCTTGCTTGATCCGTATCTGTGTCGCTCCATCCAATTGGTCTGCCAAGTTTGGAAAGTCTTGAGCTGGCAAGGTTTGCAAGCTGAATTTACTCTTGTTTGCTTTTACAAGTAGTTTACTTTCCTGTATGTCCAGACTGACCACACTTTCTTCAGGAATGGCTTTCAATATGTCCTGGAATTTTTTTGCTGAAATCGTAATGGAATCTGGACCTTCTGATCCCAGAAGTTCTACTTTCTGTCTAGCCTCGATTTGAATTTCAAGATCGGTTGTCACCAAATGAAGCGAATTACCGGTTTTTTTAAGAAGTACATTTGAAAGAATGGGGAGGGGTTGCTTTCTTTCCACAATGCCAACGACAGCCTGTAAGGGTTTTACCAAGTCATTTCGATTGATTTGTTTGATAAACATGTTTTTCCTTAAATTCTTAATATAAATAATAATAGCGCAAGTTTTTGTGGAAATTCGTAAAACTCAAACTAATTCAACAACAAGCAAAGCTTGGGTACTGTTAGCGAAATAGACTGAACACTGTACATAGATTGTGGATAAAAATTAGAGATGGAACATATCCATAGTTATCCACAAGTACAATCAATAAAATTCAGAGTTATCCCCTTAACGTCTGATGCAATAGATTGAATTCAGCTTCGATCGTTGAATCAGAGTTTCTTAATGCATCTATCGTCTTACAAGCGTGCAACACAGTGGTATGGTCTCTACCACCGAAAGTATTTCCGATCTCCGGAAGGCTTAGTTGAGTTAATTCCCTAGCCAATGACATGGCGATTTGTCGCGGACGGGCAATCGCTCGAGTCCTTTTTTTGGATAACAATTCAACTAGCTTGATTCGGTAAAAGTCGGCTACGGTCTTTTGAATATTTTCTATTGTTACTTGTTTGTTTTGTGCGGCCAGCAAGTCTTTCAAGGCTTCTTTGGCCAAATCAATCGAAATAACCTTCTTATGGAATCGAGCATAGGCTTCAATCCTGTTCAAAGCACCTTCCAATTCACGAATATTCGAACGAACATGTTTGGCGATGAAGAAAGCGACATCTTCAGAGATGGGTGTTGAACTGTTTGCGGCTTTCTGTAACAGGATAGCTACCCGCATTTCCAGTCCCGGGGGCTCAATTGCTACCGTTAATCCACACGTAAATCTGGAAGTAAGGCGAGGCTCGATCCCTGAAATCTCCTTTGGAAAGGTATCACAGGATATAACGACCTGTTTGTTGGTATCGATCAAAGAATTAAGGGTGTAGAAGAACTCTTGTTGAGTACCGGGTTTATCAGCAATAAACTGAATATCATCAATAAGCAGCAAATCTAAAGAGTTGTAAAACTGCTTGAACTCATCAAAACTCTTTGTCTGGAACGCTTTGACTACGCCAGAAACGTAATTGGTTGCGTGGATATAGCAGATCTTTGCGTCGCTATTCTCTTTTGCCACTAAGTTGCCGATGGACTGCAAAAGGTGGGTTTTCCCTAATCCTACCCCGCCATAGACAAAAAGCGGGTTATATGTGGCCCCAGGTGTTTCAGCAACCTGCAAACCGGCGGCGTGGGCAAGCTGATTGGCTTTTCCAGTTACAAAAGTATCAAAAGTCAGCATAGGATTTAGCTTGCTTGCTGACTTTGATACTTTTGCAGGTATAGATGAAACAGGAGAAGAAGGGGGCAGCTGCTCGGCGGGCGCTACTAATTTAACAGATCGTTTTTTTTGCAATCGCAGCTCGATTTCCGCAGGAAAACCAAAAAAATCATGAGCTTGTTTTGCTAGCGCGGAAAGAAAGCGTTCTTGAATGATTCTTAACGTAAAACTATTCGGTGCAGTAAGGATTACCTTGTTACCATCCATTTCAAACAATAATGGCTTGATCCAGGAATTGTATTGTTGCGGAGGCAGCAATTCCTGAAAATACTTCTGGTAGCACACAGACAAGCCTTGGGATGACATAAAAAGTCAGGATTCGATTGCTTATAGACCGCCCAATTCTACAAGCTCCACCCAAAGTTATCCACAATATAAATTAAACTTGACAGCAGAAGCGCAAACGATTGTAATTGCGCGCTTTTCAATACTAGAAATATAGGATTCAGCCATGAAGCGCACATTTCAACCGTCAGTAACCAAAAGAAAACGTACACACGGATTCCTCGTCCGCATGAAGACCAAAGGTGGTCGTGCAGTGATTGCCGCCCGCCGTGCCAAGGGTAGAACCCGTCTTGGTGTTTAAAGCAGGACAAAACTTTCATTTTTCCCGGCGTTTTAGAATTTCTCGCCAAGAAGGTTTTTCCGGGCTTTTGCAAGAAAAGCCCTTGTTGAATCGTTGGTTTGCTGTTCATTCCAGACCAAACAATTCAGGATGTGCAAGACTGGGATTGTCCGTTGGTAAGCGCCACATACCTGGTGCTGCTCAACGCAACAGACTGAAGAGGAAGATCCGTGAGAGCTTTCGCCTTCAAGATAGAAGCGGCTTACAACAAGATGTGATTGTTCGATTGAGAAGACCGATCGAAAAGGCGGAACTATCTCTGGTTTTCTCTGTGCTTGCAGAGATGCTGAAGCGGGTATTGGCGAACAAATGAAATCACTATTTCTACTCTTGGTGCGCGGATACAAATATCTGATCAGTCCGCTCTTGCCACCGTCATGCAGGTTTCATCCTAGTTGCTCACAATACGCAGAAGAGGCGATCGTTAAACACGGGGCTCTGAAGGGCGCTTGGCTGTCCGCAAAGCGAATATTGCGGTGCAACCCTTGGAATGCTGGCGGGTTTGACCCCGTACCTTAAATATCATTAACAGGTGACAGATTGATGGAAACGCGGCGCTTATTACTATTTATTGTCTTTTCTTTTTCCTTGATCATATTGTGGGGAGAGTGGAATCGCCAAGGGCAGCCCGCAAGCCCGCAGATCCAGAAAAACGATGGTGTCGCTCAAACACCGGAAGTGACCTCGCTCAAATCGGTTCCTGCCCAGCCAAAAGAGAACAAAATAAAGGCGGCATCAGGGCAAGTCTTGGTGGTTGAAACAGACAACTATGTTGCAAACATAGATACAGCCGGCGGAAACATCAATGGCTTTACTTTGTTGAAACATCGCGTTGCAGACGATAAAACAAAGCCGATCACGCTGTTTCAGCAGGATGAGAGCCACACATATGTAGCCCAGTCCGGGTTATTGGGCCCGGGGCTTCCCACCCACAATGCGGCATTCCAGACAAGTTTGAGCGGGACGACTCGTCTTGAAAGCGGTAAAGATGAGATATCTGTTGTTCTGTCTGCCACGGAAAGCGGCCAAGCGCAGGTTTCAAAAATATATACATTCCATCGCGATTCTTATCTGGTTGATGTTGTTTATAAAATTGAAAACAAAAGCAAAGAAGCTATCCAGCCCACTGCCTACTTTCAACTGGTAAGGGATGATGTGCCGCCAGAAGGTGGGTCGATGTTCATTCCTACCTATACCGGCCCGGCAATCTATACGGATGAAGAAAAGTTTCTGAAGATCGAATTCGGCGATATTGCCAAGGAAAAGCAAAAATTGCCTACAGCAGCCAACAATGGCTGGGTGGGTATGTTGCAGCACTATTTCGTATCAGCTTGGCTGCCAGAGGGCAACGGACAGCGTGAGTTCTACACAAAATCACTGGGCGAGGGCCTGTATTCGGCGGGTGTTGTTATGCCGGAAGCAGAGATCGCACCCGGCCAAACGGCCGAGATCAAATCACGACTATATGTTGGACCGGCCCAGACAAAACTTAACGACATAGTCCCCGGTTTGGGTTTGTCGGTGGATTATGGAATCTTCACGATATTCGCCGCCCCGTTGTTTTGGCTGATGTCATTCCTGAATGGCTGGATCGGGAACTGGGGCGTATCCATCATCTTGCTGACGGTATTGATCAAGCTTGCATTCTTCCCCCTGTCCGCGGCGAGCTACCGGTCCATGGCAAAAATGCGCCTGGTCGCTCCCAAGCTGGAAAAGATCAAACAGCAATGTGGCGATGATCGTGAGCGCCTGAATCGCGCCATGATGGATCTATACAAGAGCGAGAAAATCAATCCCCTGGGCGGATGCCTGCCGGTATTGATCCAGATCCCGGTGTTCATCGGACTTTACTGGGCGATTCTGGAAAGCGTAGAGTTGCGGCATGCGCCGTTTGTGGGCTGGATAGTCGATCTGTCTGCAACCGATCCGTATTTTGTGCTGCCTATCATCATGGGTATCAGCATGCTGATACAAAGCAAACTCAATCCCACGCCGACAGACCCGTTGCAAGCGAAGATCATGCAAATCATGCCCGTGGCATTCAGCGTCATATTCTTCTTTTTCCCCGCAGGACTGGTGTTGTATTCGATCGTGAACAACATCTTGTCCATATCGCAGCAGTGGTATATCACTCACGCAGCAGAAACGGCTCAAAAGGGTGCTTCCAAAGCCTGACACAATAGCGGCGATCGCCACCGCGCCCGGTCAGGGCGGGATCGGTGTGGTTAGAGTGTCGGGCACATCCCTGATGGATCTGTCGGAAGCCGTTACGGGTCGAAAACTGGCTCCGCGTATCGCCACCTATACGCCATTCCTAGATGAGGCTGGGGAAACCCTGGATCAGGGAATAGCGCTGTATTTCACCGCCCCCAATTCCTTTACAGGCGAAGAGGTGCTTGAATTACAGGGGCATGGCGGGCCGGCGGTGCTGCAGTCAGTCCTGAATCGCTGCATCAGTCTTGGTGCGCGTCTTGCCCAGCCCGGGGAGTTCAGCCAGCGCGCATTCTTGAATGGCAAACTGGACCTAGCTCAGGCAGAAAGCATTGCAGACCTTATTGCAGCCACTACACAGCAGGCTGCAAAGAGCGCGGTGCGTTCTCTAAATGGTGAATTCTCTAGGGCCATCACCTCTGTTCTGGACAAAACCATACGCCTAAGAGTCTTTGTTGAAGCAACCTTGGACTTTCCTGAAGAAGAGGGCGTTGTCAGCGTTGACCCCGGCCGGCTACAAGCTGATTTGGGTACCTTGAGGGCAGAGCTTGAGCACATACAGTCACTGGCTACCCAGGGAAATATCTTGCGTGAAGGTGCTCAAGTAGTACTTATTGGCGCACCAAATGCAGGCAAATCCAGCCTGTTAAATCAGCTTTCTGGCGAAGAAGTGGCGTTGGTGAGTGATATCCCAGGCACGACACGTGACACCATACGGCAAGCACTACAGATCGAGGGTGTGCCCATTCATCTTATTGATACCGCAGGGATTCGGGAAACAGAAGATGTGTTGGAACAGATGGGCATTGTCCGCGCGCGTCAAAGTATAGATAAAGCCGACCTTCTCATATTGCTGATAGACGAATCAGACACCGCAGCAGCGCAAGCCTCCGTCAAGGCCGAGATCCAGGGCGGAGCAACCCCGACAATATTTGTACATAACAAGATCGATTTGACCGGCGTGCAAGCTTCAATCGAAAGCCATGAAGGGACGACCCGGGTATTCCTTTCTGCCAAGACAGGGAATGGCATCGAGCTGCTTAAAGCCGCTATCTTGAACGCCATAGGCTGGCATAGGGAAGAAGGCATATTCATGGCCAGAACCAGGCACATGGATGCAATCAACCAAGCATTGACAGCCCTGCGAGGCGCGGAGACCTTGTGCTCCCAACTTGAATTGTTTGCAGAATCCCTGCGCCAAACCCAAAACGCACTTAATCAGATCACTGGAGAATTTGTTGCCGATGATTTACTGGGTGAGATTTTTGGGAAGTTTTGTATAGGGAAATAGCACAGAAACTAATTGTTTCACGTGAAACGTGGTTTTGTAGTTAGCCGCCCTGAGGTAAGATGCGCCCCCCTTGTGATTCATGAATATGATGGATTATCCCGAGAAATTTGACGTGATTATTGTTGGTGGCGGCCATGCAGGAACGGAGGCGGCGCTAGTAAGCGCGCGGGCCGGCTGCAGAACGCTGCTGCTCAGTCATAACATTGAAACTCTGGGGCAAATGTCCTGCAATCCGTCGATTGGCGGTATAGGGAAGGGGCACCTTGTTAAAGAGGTTGATGCGTTGGATGGGGCCATGGCCGCAGCGACGGATGAAGGTGGAATTCAATTTCGTATTCTGAATGCCAGCAAAGGCCCGGCAGTCAGGGCCACCAGGGCGCAGGCAGACAGGTTGCTTTACAAACAAGCCATTCGCTCGCGGCTGGAGAATCAGCCGAATCTGTGGCTCTTCCAGCAGGCCGTGGATGCATTGATAGTCAACGCAAATAGAGTTGAGGGAGTGAAGACGCAAGCGGGAATACGCTTTTCTGCAAAAAGTGTTGTCCTGACGGCAGGAACCTTTCTGTCGGGCCTGATACATGTGGGTCAATCAAATTACGCTGCTGGACGAGCCGGCGATCCGCCTTCGATCACGCTTTCGGAGCAACTCCGGGAGATGGGGATGCCCGTGGGGCGGTTGAAGACTGGCACGCCACCAAGACTGGATGGTCGCAGCATTGATTTTTCAGTCATGCAAGAACAGTGGGGAGATGATCCGGCACCCGTGTTCTCGTTTATGGGTAAAGTAGCCCAGCACCCGAGACAATTGCCATGCTGGATCACTGAAACCAATGAAAAAACCCATGAAATCATTCGCGGAGGGCTGGATCGTTCTCCGATGTTCACTGGTGTGATCGAGGGGGTGGGCCCCCGTTATTGTCCTTCCGTCGAAGACAAGATAACCCGATTCGCCGGTAAGGATTCCCATCAGATATTTCTTGAGCCAGAGGGGCTGCTGACACATGAGATATATCCCAACGGAATATCGACCAGCCTTCCATTCGATGTGCAGATAGCGCTGGTGCGCTCGATCAAGGGCCTTGAGAATGCGCATATATTGCGTCCTGGCTATGCCATTGAATACGACTATTTCGACCCGAGAGGACTAAAACGATCGCTGGAAACCAAGGCAATTGCGGGCTTGTTCTTTGCGGGGCAGATCAATGGCACGACAGGCTATGAAGAGGCGGCAGCCCAAGGGTTGTTGGCGGGAATGAATGCCGCACGACATGCGCGCGAGCAAGAGGCGTGGAGTCCGAAGCGCAACGAAGCCTACCTTGGTGTGATGGTCGATGACCTGACCACTAGGGGTGTGACGGAGCCTTATCGGATGTTCACCAGTCGGGCTGAATACAGGCTGCAGTTGCGCGAGGATAATGCGGACCTGCGCTTGACGGAGATAGGCTGGAATCTGGGCGTAGTAAGTGAATCACGTTGGCGTGCATTTGACGAAAAACGCGAGGCGATCGCGCGTGAAGAACAGCGCTTGAAATCGACTTGGGTCAACCCGGCGATTCTGAGCGAAGAACACGCTGTTCGTGTTCTGGGAAAAAACGTAGAGCGGGAATACTCCTTGTACGATCTGCTGAGGCGGCCAGAGGTGAGCTACGACGCGCTGATGTCGCTGCCCAATAGTGGAGAGCGGGTGGTGGATGATGTAGTGGCGCAGCAAGTGGAGATCGGTGCCAAATATCAGGGCTACATCACCAAGCAGAATCAAGAGGTGCAACAACAAGCCGCGCAGGAAGACCTGCAACTGCCAGCAACACTCGATTACCGGGAAGTAAGAGCTTTATCCATCGAAGCGCAACAGAGATTGAACCTGCAGAAGCCTGAAACTATTGGCCATGCGAGCCGTATCTCGGGCATCACACCGGCTGATATTTCCTTGCTGCTGGTGCATTTGAAGCGGGGTTTTCGCACAAGTCGGGCGGGCAACGAAGATGCAAAATGAACGCCAGATGCTGATAGATGGCGCGGGTCAACTGGGTATTGAGTTGACCGCTGACGCGCAGTCAAAGTTGCTCCAATATATGGCCTTGATGCAAAAATGGAATAAAGTGTACAACCTGACCGCTATCGGCAGCGGACCGGAGATGGTGACTTACCATTTGTTGGATAGTCTGGCAGTGCTGCCGCATCTTTGGGCGGGAAAATGGTTGGACGTGGGCTGCGGTGGCGGGCTTCCGGGAATAGTGCTTGCAATCATGCGACCGGACTGGGATTTCACATTGCTGGACAGCAATTCAAAGAAAACTGGATTTGTACAGCAGGCAGCCATTCAGCTGGGCTTGAAGAACGTGCAAGTCCATACCGGTAGAGTAGAAGATTGGCAGGAAGGGATTCGGTTCGACGGGATAATCTCTCGGGCATTCACCGAGTTGGGGAATTTCTTCAGTTTGACAGAGGGTTTGCTTGCTCCAGAAGGGCGATGGGCTGCAATGAAGGGGAAAATGGAAGAGGGGATTCCCGGGCAATACAGAATCGACCACATCATCACATTGCATGTGCCGGGACTTGATGCATCAAGAAGTCTGGTGATCGCAGGCAGGAAATAGGGAGCGACAGGAATGGCAAGAATAATGGCAATCACCAACCAGAAGGGCGGGGTTGGCAAGACCACAACCACAGTGAATCTGGCAGCCAGTCTGGCTGCGGCGAAAAAGCGCGTATTACTGGTCGATCTTGATCCGCAAGCGAATGCGACCATGGGCAGTGGCATCGACAAACATGCGCAGGAAGTGACTGTCTATGATGTGTTGCTGGGTGAAGCCACGATTGCTCAAGCAAGAATAAGCTATCAGCAAGGTAAGTACGACGTGTTGGCAGCCAGCAGAGATCTGGCGGGTGCCGAAATCGAACTGGTGAACGTAGAAGGTCGTGAAACACGACTGAAGAAAGAGATCGAGGCGGTCGCAGGTGAATACGACTATGTCCTGGTAGATTGCCCTCCCGCGCTGAATCTGCTGACTCTGAACGGTTTGTGCGCAGCCCATTCGGTGATGATTCCGATGCAGTGCGAATATTATGCGCTGGAAGGCTTGAGTGATTTGGTGAACACCATACGCATGGTGCGCGAAAGCCTGAATCCTCAGCTGGAGATCGAAGGATTGCTACGCACTATGTTCGATCCCCGCAACTCGCTGGCCCAGCAGGTCTCTGCGCAATTGCAGCAGCACTTCGGGGAGAAGGTCTATCGCACGGTTATCCCTCGGAATATTCGATTGGCCGAAGCGCCCAGCTACGGAGTGCCCGTGCTGTACCACGATGCCCAATCCAAAGGCACGCAGGCATATCTGGCGCTGGCGGGAGAAATCTTGAATAGATCTGAGTTTAATCAAGGAATTCAATAACTTAAATTGAACGGAAAATAAAATGGCAAAGATAAACAAGGGGCTGGGTCGGGGATTGGATGCGCTGCTGGGTGGTGGTGCAACAAAGACCAATGAATCATTGCGCGAATTGAATGTTAACCAGCTCAAACCCGGAAAATACCAGCCGCGTAGCCATATGGACGAGGAATCGCTCAAGGAACTGGCCGCCTCTATCAAGTCGCAAGGCGTGATGCAGCCAATCCTGGTTAGAGAAATGCCCAACGGTAGTTATGAGATCATTGCCGGTGAACGCCGCTGGCGTGCTTCGCAATTGGCAGGATTGACACAAGTTCCTGTATTGGTGAGAGTTGTTCCGGATAATGCAGCGCTGGCCATGGCGCTGATCGAGAACATCCAGCGCGAAGATCTGAATCCACTGGAGGAGGCGGTGGGTATTCAGCGCCTGATAGATGAATTCCAGATGACACATCAGGAAGCCGCCGATGCGGTTGGACGCTCAAGAAGTGCGGCCAGCAATCTGCTGCGTCTTCTAAAGCTGCCGGTTGAAGTGCAGGGCATGTTGATGGAAAACAAGCTGGATATGGGGCATGCGCGGGCCTTGCTGTCATTGGAACCGGCACAACAGATCATGCTGGCAAACAAGGTGGTGCTGGAAGGATTGTCAGTGCGTGAAGCCGAGATGTTGGTGCAAAAACAAGGAGCTGCCGCACCTAAAGTAGGTTTCAAGCCCAAGCCGGCGAACAGAGACACGGAACGCCTGCAAGAGGAGTTGACCGAGAAGATCGGCGCTCGGGTAGAGATCAAATCCGGGAAAAAAGGTAATGGCAAACTCGTCATCGAATATGCAAGCAATGACCATCTGGATGAATTGATATCGCGCCTGACCCGGACCGGCTAAGCGCTCCAAGTCATGGAAAAACAGCTGCAAGAGTGTTTGACACCCCGTGAGAACGCCGCTATCATCCCGCCGCTTTTCCTAGCCGAAGAACAAGAAAAAAAATCGGCGCGTCAAGTGATCTGGCTGCAAATGCTGGTCACGCTGTCCGCAGCAGGCGCAGTCATGGCTTGGGGAAGTTCGCCGCAAAATGCGATAGCAGTGTTAGGTGGGGGAGGGATTTCCATTCTCAACGGTGCGTTGCTTGCTTGGAGAATGTCCCGAGCAACTCAACGCCCTGTCCACGACGCGCTTCAACAATTACGGCTTATGTATTTTTATGCTGCCGAGCGGTTTCTGGCGGTTGTGGTACTGCTGGGCTTGGTTCTAGTGGTGCTGAAAGATTCTCCGCTGATGGTAATTAGTGGATTTGTATTGGGGCAGGCGACGCTGCTGGCAGCTCGCTTATTGTTAAAGAACAAGACGGAAAGTGGCTCACAAAATGTCCAGTGAAATGGCGCATGCAGCAACCGAGGTAGCCCACGAGGCGGCTCACACATCGGGCGATTACATCAAGCACCACCTCCAGAACCTGACATATGGTCAGCTGCCCGACGGCACATGGGGTGTCGCGCATAGCGCAGCAGAAGCGAAGGCTATGGGATTCTGGGCGCTCAATCTTGATACATTCATCATGTCATTGCTGCTTGGCGTGATATTCCTGTTCGTGTTCCGCCGCGTGGCAACAACTATCGTGACAGGTACGCCGGGCAGTCTGCAAAACTTCTGCGAGTGGGCGATCGAATTCGTCGATACCAGCGTGCGCGGCTCCTTCAGTTCCAAGAACAATATGGTCGCACCGCTGGCGCTGACCATCTTCTTCTGGGTGTTCATGATGAACCTGATGGACTTGATCCCGATCGATTGGGTGCCATTGTTGATGTCTTCGCTGGGCGTGCCATTCTTCAAAGTCGTTCCCTCAACCGATCCCAATGCGACATTCGGCATGGCCATCGGCGTGTTCCTGCTGGTGCTGTACTACAGCGTGAAGATGAAGGGTCTGGGTGGATTCATGGGCGAACTGACCCTGCAGCCATTCGGCAAGTGGGGCATGCCGGTCAACTTCCTGCTGGAAGGCGTGAACCTGATCGCCAAGCCAATCTCACTGGCACTGCGTCTGTTTGGCAACATGTATGCGGGTGAAATGATCTTCATCCTGATCGCACTGATGGGCGGTGCTTGGGCGGGCTTCTCGCTGGGCGGCGTAACCTTGTTCGGCTCGCAGATTCTTTTGTCTCTCGGCTGGGCGATCTTCCACATCCTTATCGTGACCTTGCAAGCGTTCATCTTTATGACGCTGACCGTGGTCTATCTGGATATGGCACATCAGGAACACCACTAATTTCGGCTTCATTTAACTTTAACTTTACTTTTATCTAACAGGAGAAATTGAAAATGGAAATGGCAAACGCACTGCTGTACATCGCTGGCGCATTGATGATGGGTCTGGGCGCTCTCGGCGCAGCTGTAGGTATCGGTATCCTGGGTGGTCGCTTCCTGGAAGGCGCTGCACGTCAGCCTGAGCTGATCCCGATGCTGCGCACACAATTCTTCGTGGTGATGGGTCTGGTCGATGCTGTTCCGATGATCGCTGTCGGTATCGCCATGTACGTCCTGTTCGCAGTGGTGGGCTGATTCGCGCAAGCGAAACGCATAATTTAGAAAGGAAGCTTGCATGAATATCAATGCAACTCTTCTCGCACAGTTGATCATGTTCGCGCTGTTCGTATGGTTCTGCATGAAGTTCGTGTGGACCCCGATCGTGGCGGCACTGGATGAGCGCAAGAAGCAGATCGCTGACGGTCTGGCAGATGCAGAACGCGCCAAGCAGGATCTGGAGCTCGCATCCCGTCGTTCCGCAGAGATCCTGCGCGAGGCCAAGGAAAAAGCTGGCGAGATCATTGGCAATAGCGAAAAACGCGCTAGCGAGATCGTGGAAGAGTCCAAGACTCAGGCCAAGGTCGAAGGTGAGCGCATCATCGCTGGGGCGAAAGCAGAGATCGATCAGGAAGTGTTCCGCGCCAAAGAACAGCTGCGTACGCAGGTGTCCGCGATCGCACTGGCAGGCGCCGGCAAGATCCTCGGTCGAGAGATCGATGCGAAGGCACATAACGACCTGCTCGACAAACTCGTTGCGGAAATCTGATCGCCATGTCTGAAGCCATAACCATTGCACGTCCCTACGCCCAGGCAGCTTTTGAGGAAGCTCAAAAGCTGAATGCGCTACAGGCTTGGTCGGATGCACTCATTGCTCTGGCAGAAGCAGCCTCCCACCCCGAAGTGCTCGCCATCATCGGCAATCCGAAGGTTGCGAAGACCCAAGTGGCTTCGCTGATGGAGGCATTTCTGGGAAAAAGCCCGGATGTCAAGCTGCAGAACTTCGTGCGTATCCTTGCTGACAATCAGCGCGTTTCTGTACTGCCTGAGATCGCAGCCAGCTTTGCAGCACTGAAAGCCGAGGCGGAAAAATCGATCAATGTGGTGGTTGAGTCTCCGTTTGAACTGTCAACTGCGCAACAAGACAAGATCGTGGCTTCGTTGAAGAAACGCATGGGCTGCGAGATCAAGCTTGAAAGCCGCATCAAAAAAGAATTGCTGGGTGGCGTGGTGATCCGCGCCGGAGACAAGGTCATCGACGGATCCGCGTTGACGCGCCTTGGCGAAATGGCGACTGCCCTAGCCTGATAAAGAATTATCAAGAATGAGGAAATCCAGATGAAGCTCAATCCTTCTGAAATTAGCAATTTGATTCGCAGTCGCATCGATAACTTCGAAGCACTGACCCAGGCGCGCACCGAAGGTACGGTGGTCAGCGTAACCGACGGTATCGTTCGCGTGCACGGCTTGTCCGATGTGATGCAGGGCGAGATGCTGGAATTCCCGGGTAACACATTCGGCCTCGCACTCAACCTCGAGCGTGACTCTGTCGGCGCCGTGATTCTGGGTGAGTACGAGCACATCACCGAAGGCGACACCGTCAAGTGCACGGGCCGCATCTTGGAAGTGCCGGTTGGTCCCGAACTGCGCGGTCGCGTAGTGAACGCGCTGGGTCAACCCATCGACGGTAAGGGCCCGATCAATGCCAAGATGACCGACAAGATTGAAAAGGTCGCGCCGGGCGTCATCGCACGTAAATCCGTTGACCAGCCAGTGCAGACCGGTCTGAAGTCCATCGACTCCATGGTTCCAGTCGGCCGCGGCCAGCGCGAACTGATCATCGGCGACCGCCAGACCGGCAAGACAGCCGTCGCTGTCGACGCGATCATCAACCAGAAGGGTCAGAACATGACCTGTATCTACGTTGCAATCGGGCAGAAAGCTTCGACCGTCGCCAACGTGGTGCGCAAGCTGGAAGAGCACGGCGCGATGGAATACACCATAGTCGTGGCCGCTACCGCTTCCGACTCCGCCGCGATGCAGTTCCTGGCACCATATTCCGGCTGCACCATGGGCGAATACTTCCGCGATCGCGGCGAAGACGCACTGATCGTGTATGACGACTTGACCAAGCAAGCTTGGGCCTATCGTCAGATCTCTTTGCTGCTGCGCCGTCCGCCCGGTCGTGAAGCGTATCCTGGCGACGTGTTCTATCTGCACTCCCGTCTGCTGGAGCGCGCAGCACGTGTGAACGCCGATTACGTCGAAGCTTTCACCAAGGGTGAAGTCAAAGGAAAAACAGGTTCGCTGACCGCATTGCCGATCATCGAAACCCAAGCTGGCGACGTTTCCGCGTTCGTGCCGACCAACGTGATCTCGATCACCGACGGCCAGATCTTCCTGGAAGCCGACCTGTTCAACGCGGGTATCCGTCCCGCGATCAACGCCGGTGTATCGGTGTCCCGCGTGGGTGGTGCAGCGCAGACCAAGGTCATCAAGAAGCTGGGTGGCGGTGTGCGTCTGGCTCTGGCTCAGTACCGTGAACTGGCTGCGTTCGCGCAGTTCGCTTCCGATCTGGACGAATCTACCCGCAAGCAACTGGAGCGCGGCCGTTTGGTGACCGAGCTGATGAAGCAGCTGCAGTACGCGCCGCTGTCGGTCTCCGAGATGGCCACTACGCTGTTCGCAGTGAACAAGGGCTACTTCGACGATGTTCCTGTGCCCAAGGCATTGGCATTCGAATCCGCACTGCATACGAACCTGAAGACCAACAGCAAAGCACTGATGGACGCGATCGAATCCAGCAAGGATCTGTCTGCCGACAATGAAAAACTGCTGGTGGCTGCGATCGAATCGTTCAAGGCAACTGCTGTCTACTAAGGGGAGCTGAGTTATGGCGGGCAGTAAAGAGATTCGCACCAAAATCAAGAGCGTTGAAAATACGCGCAAGATCACGCGTGCGATGGAAATGGTGGCAGCTGCGAAGATGCGCAAGGCGCAGGAACGCATGCGTGCCGCTCGCCCTTATGCCGAGAAGATTCGCAATGTCGCCGCTCACCTGTCGCGCGCTAACCCGGAATACAAGCATCCATTCCTGGTCAAGCGTGAAACAGTGAAGAACGTCGGCCTGATCGTCGTCACTTCCGACAAAGGTCTGTGCGGAGGCTTGAATACCAACCTGTTGCGTCTCGCAGTAAACGAGATGAAGTCATGGGAAGGCGAAGGCAAGGGCCTGCTGGTATGCCCGATCGGCAACAAGGGTTTCGGCTTCATGAACCGCATCGGTGCCAAGGTCCAGTCACACCTGACAGGTTTGGGCGACACGCCGCATATTGAAAAGCTGATCGGCACCGTCAAGGCTATGTTGGATGCCTATGTGGCTGGCGAGATCGATGCCATCTACCTGAGCTATAACCACTTCATCAATACGATGAAGCAGGAGCCGCGTGTAGAACAATTGTTACCGCTGACCGGAGAGAAGATGGGAACCAGCGAAGGTAACTGGGACTACATATACGAACCCGATGCCAAGAAAGTCATCGACGAATTGTTGCTGCGTTACATCGAGTCTCTGGTGTATCAGGCTGTGGTCGAGAATATGGCTTCCGAGCAAAGCTCGCGCATGGTGGCGATGAAAGCAGCATCCGACAATGCCAAGAGCGTCATTGGCGAGCTCAAGCTGGTATACAACAAAGCACGTCAGGCAGCGATCACCAAGGAAATCTCGGAGATCGTGGGCGGTGCGGCGGCGATCGGTTGATCGGCAAAGAATTCAGAATTAATTTAGACGGGGAATCTTAAAATGAGTCAAGGAAAGATTGTTCAGTGTATCGGTGCCGTGGTCGACATCGAATTTCCGCGCGACAGCATGCCCAAGGTGTACGAAGCCTTGACGTTGGCAGATGCCGGTAACTCCACTGCTGAAGTGGGCCTGACCTTCGAGGTCGAACAGCAATTGGGCGACGGCGTGGTACGTACCATTGCGATGGGTTCGTCCGACGGTCTGCGTCGCGGCATGGCAGTCAATGCCACCGGCAACCCGATCCAGGTGCCAGTTGGCACCGGTACATTGGGTCGTATCATGGACGTGCTGGGTCGTCCGATCGACGAAGTCGGTCCTATCCAGAGTGACGAGCGCCGCTCTATTCACCAGGCTGCACCGAAGTTCGACGAACTGTCGCCTTCCGTTGACCTGCTGGAAACCGGCATCAAGGTGATCGACCTGGTTTGCCCGTTCGCCAAGGGCGGTAAAGTGGGTCTGTTCGGCGGCGCGGGTGTGGGCAAGACCGTGAACATGCTGGAACTGATCAACAACATCGCCAAGCAGCACGCGGGTCTGTCCGTGTTCGCCGGCGTGGGTGAGCGTACCCGAGAAGGTAACGACTTCTACCACGAGATGTCCGACGCGGGTGTTATCGACAAGGAAGACTTCACCAAGTCCAAGGTGGCGATGGTGTTCGGTCAGATGAACGAACCGCCCGGTAACCGTCTGCGCGTTGCACTGTCCGGTCTGACCATGGCCGAGAAGTTCCGTGACGAAGGCCGCGACATCCTGTTCTTCGTGGACAACATCTACCGTTACACACTGGCCGGTACCGAAGTGTCCGCGCTGCTGGGCCGTATGCCTTCCGCCGTGGGTTATCAACCTACACTGGCCGAAGAAATGGGCCGCTTGCAAGAGCGTATCACTTCGACCAAGGTCGGCTCGATCACATCCATCCAGGCCGTTTACGTGCCTGCGGACGACTTGACCGACCCGTCTCCCGCGACCACCTTCTTGCACCTGGACTCCACCGTCGTGCTGTCCCGTGACATCGCTTCGCTGGGTATCTACCCTGCGGTCGATCCGCTGGATTCCACATCTCGCCAGCTCGATCCGCTAGTCGTGGGTGAAGAGCACTATGCCGTAGCACGCAGCGTGCAACAGACGTTGCAACGCTACAAGGAATTGCGCGACATCATCGCGATTCTGGGTATGGACGAACTGGCACCGGAAGACAAGTTGGCCGTAGCCCGTGCGCGCAAGATCCAGCGCTTCTTGTCGCAACCGTTCCACGTTGCTGAAGTGTTCACAGGCGCACCCGGTAAGTATGTGACCCTGAAAGACACGATCAAAGGCTTCAAGGGCATCGTTGATGGTGAATACGACCATCTGCCGGAACAGGCTTTCTACATGGTCGGCAGCATCGAAGAGGCGGTCGAAAAGGCCAAAACACTGCAATAATTAGTGGGGATAACCATGGCAATGACCGTACATGTAGACGTGGTGAGCGCGGAGGAGCAGATCTTCTCCGGGCTGGCTGAAGTCGTCGTGGTACCGGGCGAGATGGGCGAATTGGGTATCTATCCGCGCCATACCGCCCTGATGACTCGCATCAAACCGGGTGCTGTGCGCATCAAGCGTCCGGACCAGGAGCAGGAAGAGTTGATCTATGTGTCCGGCGGCATGCTGGAAGTGCAGCCCAACGTGGTCACTATTCTGGCCGACACCGCGATCCGCGGAGCCGATCTGGACGAGGCGCGTGCATTGGAAGCCAAGCAGGCGGCGGAAGAAGCCATGAGGAACCGTACTTCTGACATCGACTACGCAGCAGCCCAGGCTGAATTGGCTGAAGCGATCGCGCAATTGCGAGCAATCCAGCAAATGCGCAAACATACGCATTAAAGTTGAAGTATCAGAAACACCAAAAGAGCAGCTTCGGCTGCTTTTTTGTTGCCTGAAAGATATACTCGCGCATCAATGAAACACATAACAATATGAACGCATTGAACATCATCATACTTGCCGCCGGCAAAGGCACACGCATGTATTCAGACCTGCCGAAGGTGCTGCATACCTTGGCAGGTAAACCACTGGTTCAGCATGTGCTGGACTGCGGGATCTCCTTACAACCGCAGCAGATCTGTGTGGTGTATGGTCACGGTGGCGAGGCAGTTCCGCAAGCGATGCAGCACTACGGTGCAAAATTCGTCATTCAAGATCCGCAACTTGGCACAGGTCATGCCGTGCGACAGGCCATGCCGCACCTGCAGGATGATAGTCGCACGCTGATACTGTACGGCGATGTACCGCTGATCCAGCACAGTACATTGCACCAGATGCAACAAGCGGGCGAAGGGCTTGTATTGCTGACAGTCGATCTTGACAATCCAGCAGGCTACGGTCGAATCGTGCGCAATCAAGAGGGTGACGTGCAGCGCATCGTCGAGCAGAAAGACGCCAATCAGGAAGAGCTGGAGATTAGCGAAGTGAACACTGGCATCATGCTCGCCCCGACAGCAAAACTGCGTGAATGGTTAGGCAAGTTGAGAAATGACAATGCTCAGGGTGAGTACTACCTGACCGATATCGTCGCGATGGCAGTGCAGCAGGGTGTTGCGGTACATACCGTCCAAGCGGCGCATGGGTGGGAAGTTGAAGGTATCAATAACAAGATGCAACTGGCCAGCCTTGAGCGTGTGTGGCAGATACAAATCGCCAAGAAGCTTTTGGCCCAAGGCGTGACGCTGATCGATCCGGCACGAATCGATGTGCGTGGCGAACTGGTATGTGGGCGCGATGTGGAGATCGACGTCGGTTGCATATTTGAGGGTAAGGTCACCTTGGGCGATCGGGTGAAAGTCAGCGCATATAGTGTCATTCGCAACGCAAATATTGGCACTGCCACACAGATCGCGGCTTACAGTCACATCGAAAGCAGCGAAGTGGGTGCTGACTGCCACATCGGGCCATACGCGCGGCTACGCCCCGGCACTAAATTACACGACCATGCCCATGTCGGCAATTTCGTAGAGATCAAGAACAGCGAGATCGGACCAGGCAGCAAGGCGAATCACTTGAGCTACATAGGGGACAGCACGGTGGGCAGCCGGGTCAACATCGGAGCGGGAACCATCACCTGCAACTACGATGGTGCGAACAAGTTCCGCACTGTCATCGGGGACGATGCTTTCATCGGCTCGGATACACAACTCGTTGCGCCCGTTACAGTAGGCAAAGGCGCGACCATAGGCGCAGGCTCTACCATCACCAAAGACACACCTGCCGGAGAACTCACCCTCTCCCGCAGCAAACAAGTCTCGATTGCCGGCTGGCAACGTCCCGTAAAAGGAAAGAAATAACATGTGCGGTATCGTCGGAGCAGTCGCAAAACGCAACATCGTCCCAGTCTTGGTGAATGGTCTGTTACGCCTGGAATACCGTGGCTACGACTCAGCCGGTTTGGTCGTAGTACATGAAGGCAAACTGGAGCGCGTGCGCAGTGCCGGCCGGGTTGCCGAACTGGGGCAAAAGAGCGCGAATACAGCAGGCGAGGTCGGCATCGCACACACGCGCTGGGCGACTCATGGCGTACCGAGCGAGCGCAACGCCCACCCGCATATGAGCCGTGAACTGATAGCCGTCGTGCACAACGGCATCATCGAGAACTACGAAGAACTAAGGAGTGAGTTAACCGCGCAAGGCTACGAGTTCACCTCGGATACCGATACTGAAGTGATCGCACACTTGATACACAGTCATTACGCGCAAGGCAGCCTGTTGGTTGCGACTCAGATGGCGCTGTCACAGCTGGTGGGTGCCTATGCGATCGGCGTCATTGCGGCAGACAACCCGCAGCAAATGGTCGCGGCTAGAAAGGGTAGTCCGCTACTACTTGGCGTAGGAGAGGGCGAGCACTTCGTAGGTTCAGATATGTCGGCCCTGTTGCAGGTCACAAGGAACGTCGTGTATCTGGAAGAAGGCGATGTAGTCGAAGTGAGCGCAAACAGCTACCGCATATTCGATGCCGCAGGGGTGCGCGCACAACGACAGGTCCATATCAGCGAGCTGGACAATGACAGCGTGGAGCTGGGTGAATACCAGCACTACATGCAGAAAGAGATACATGAACAACCCCAGGCGTTGGCAGACACACTGGAATCGGTGTGCAGCAGCCAGTCTCTGGTACCGGGCATCTTCGGCGCGGAAGCAACAGCCATATTCCCGCAGGTAGAGAACATTCTTATCCTAGCCTGCGGCACCAGCAACCACGCAGGGCAGGTAGCGCGCTACTGGTTGGAGGAGATAGCCGGAATTCCGTGCAATGTGGAGATCGCCAGCGAATATCGGTATCGCACCAGCGTTCCGAATCTAAAGACACTGGTGGTCACCATCTCCCAATCGGGAGAGACTGCCGACACCTTGGCCGCGCTCAATCATGCAAAGGCCACGGGCCATGGTTACACGCTGGCGATCTGCAACGTGCCGGAAAGCGCGATTATCCGCCAATCGAAGTTGCGATTCCTGACGCGCGCTGGGCCGGAGATAGGCGTGGCATCGACCAAGGCGTTCACCACCCAACTGGCAGGCTTGTTCCTGCTCACGCTGGTGATGGCGAAGCTGCGCGGGCGTCTGGATGAGACGCGCGAGCAACAATTCCTGCATGAACTGCGCCATCTCCCGGCCGCCATGCAGAAAGTACTGGCATTGGAACCGCAGATCGCAGAGATGTCCAAGCACTTCGCGAACAAGCATCACGCCCTGTTCCTGGGACGCGGCATGCATTTTCCGATCGCGGCAGAAGGCGCACTCAAGCTCAAGGAGATCTCCTACATCCATGCAGAAGCTTACCCGGCAGGTGAACTGAAACATGGACCGCTGGCACTGGTGGACAAGGACATGCCGGTGGTATCGGTCGCTCCCAATGACACATTGTTGGAAAAGCTCAAGTCGAACCTGCAGGAAGTCCGCGCGCGGGGAGGCGAGTTATTCGTCTTCGCCGATGCCAATACACACATACATTCAAGTGAAGGCATACACATCCTGCAAATGCCGGAACACGCGGGCTTTCTCAGCCCTATTCTGCACACCGCTCCTTTGCAACTATTGGCATATTACGTAGCACTGCAAAAGGGAACGGATGTGGACAAGCCTAGAAACCTCGCCAAATCCGTCACGGTGGAGTAACGCAGGACAACAAAGGTGGCATGGCGGAATTAAAGCTTTGACCACCATTGACGATACTGTGGAAATCCAGCCTCCCGTATCACCGGAGAAAAACACAGCATGGCGACTATCGCCGTATTCAATCAGAAGGGTGGTGTAGGCAAGACCACGACCTGCCTCAACCTGACGGCAGCGTTATCGCTTGCCCAGCGCAGCCCGATCGCACTGGACATGGATCCGCAGGGACACCTGAGCCTGGCATCCGGCTTGCGTCATGGCACGACCCAACGGGACAGCATCGCCTCATTCTTCAGGGATGGCACGCCGTTGGCCAAACTGTTGTACGAAACCCCCGCCGGCTGGCAGCTGATACCCGCAACGCTGGAACTTTCCAAGATCGATGCCATGTATGGCAACGACCCGCAAGCCGCCAAGAAGCTGAAACAAGGCTTGGCCGAGGAATTGGCGCTGACCGGAGCACCCATACTGATAGATTGCTGCCCTATGCTCGGTGTGTTGACGCTGAACGCGCTGCTGGCCGCGGACAAGGTGTTGATACCGGTATCACCGGATTTTCTCTCGCAGCATGGTGTACACAGATTGGACAGCGCCCTGAACGTGCTGGAAAAGAAACTGCAGCGAACATTCGAGCGACGCATCGTCGTCACGCGCTTCGATTCACGTCGCAAGCTCTCGTTCGACATCTACGAAAAACTCAAGCAACGATACGGTGACTTGGTATGCAAGACCCGCATCGGCGAGACGGTCGCACTGGCGACTAGCCCGATGCACGGACTGGACGTGTTCGCCTATGCGCCGAACAGTCCGGGTGCGGCGGACTACAGAGCGCTCGCCAAGGAACTGACCGAAACCGGTTTCATCTAGCCGAATCGGACAAATACGGCCAACGCCAGTTCGGCTGCGAGCAATATGGCAATCAAGGACAACCAGCCGTTACGCTTTCTCTGCTGCACGACTAATTCCAGCAACAAGGGGGCTGCATGTTCATAAGGCTCCTGCTTCAGGCGCTGATGGATCAGCCGGGGTAGCTCGGGGATCAGGGTGGCAAAACGCGGGGTCTCGCGCTTGAGTGCCTTCAAGAACCCGCGCCAGCCGATCTGTTCACTCATCCAGCGTTCCAGCCACGGCTTGGCCGTTTTCCACAGGTCGAGCTCGGGATCGAGTTGCAGGCCCAGTCCTTCGATATTCAGCAGTGTCTTCTGTAGCAGGACCAATTGTGGTTGTATCTGGATACCGAAACGGCGCGAGGTCTGGAACAGGCGCAACAGGATGCGGCCGAACGAGACTTCGCGCAGCGGTTTGTCGAAGATAGGCTCGCATACAGCCCGTATCGCAGACTCGAATTCATCGATGCGCGTGGAGGAAGGCGCCCAGCCCGATTCGATGTGCAACTCGGCCACGCGCCGGTAGTCCCGGTTGAAGAAAGCGATGAAGTTGTGTGCCAGGTAATGCTTGTCGTTATCGGTCAGCGTGCCCATGATGCCAAAATCCAAAGCCACATAACGTCCATCGCGCGCGACCAGGATGTTGCCGGGATGCATGTCGGCATGGAAGAAGCCGTCACGGAACACCTGGGTGTAGAAGATCTCGACGCCATCGCTGGCTAGTTTGGAAATATCGATACCTGCCTCACGCAGCGCCGCGATCTGGCTGACAGGAATGCCCTGCATGCGCTGCATCACCATCACTTGTTCGCTGCACCAGTCCCAGTAGATCTCAGGCACCAGAAGCAAGGTCGCATCGATGAAATTGCGGCGCAACTGGCTGGCATTGGCCGCCTCGCGCATCAAGTCCAGTTCGTCATGCAGTGTCTTTTCGAACTCGGCGACGACTTCTCTGGGCTTCAGACGTTTGCCGTCCTCCCACAGGCGTTCGATGAGCGAAGCGGCAATGTCGAGCAAAGCGAGGTCATGTTCAATGATCTGCTGGATACCGGGCCGCAAGACCTTGACGGCAACCTCGCGCCCATCCGGTAGCACGGCGAAATGCACTTGGGCGACCGACGCACTGGCAACTGGCAATTGGTCGAAACTGGCGAACACGTCCTGCAAAGGTCTGCCAAAGGCAGATTCAAGCAAAGCCACGGCTACGGCGGAAGGGAAGGGAGGCACCTGATCCTGCAGGGACGCGAGCTCATCGGCAATATCGGTCGGGATCAGATCGCGCCGGGTCGACAACAACTGGCCGAACTTGACGAAGATGGGCCCCAGCGCTTCCAGTGCAAGCCTCAGTCGCAAGCCGCGCGGACGCTTGTTGTCACGGAAGAACAACAGCACATTGAGCGGGCGCAACAGCCAGCTGGTACGTTCATGCGCGAGAATGAATTCGTCCAGACCGAAGCGCAGGACGATGTAGATGATCTTGATCAGTCGAAAGAAACGCATCGCTAGAAATGAAAAGGGCACGGCCAAAGCGCCGTGCCCGTAAGTCTACTTCAGTTCATGCTCAGTTCTGCTGAATTCCGGCCAGCAACCAGACAGAATCGTCATTCTTCAGGTCCTTCTGCACATGCCAGACTTCCTCGAAGTGTTCGGGTGCCCCGTTGTTCTCGCGCAGTTGGCCGCTCAGGCGCACGCTGGCGATGGCGAGATCGTTCTCGGTCACGACCTCCAGCAATTCGGCATTCACGAAACCGACATCGGTCTGCTGCGCCTGATCGCCACGCTCCTGCAACTGCATGCTGATCTCGGCGAACATCTCGGGCGTGGTGTACTCGCGGATATCGTTCAGATCCTTGCGGTCATTGGCGGCCTGCAGGCGGATGAAGGACATCTTGGCGCTGCGCAAGAAGCTTTCCACCGGGAAGTCTGCCGGTATGTTCGCTGCACGCTGCGGCACCGTATCGGCAGACACATGGGTCGTGACGGGGGCTTGCTGGGGGGTAGCGCCAAAGTCAGGCCCGTTAGCGGCATACTGCATCGCGGGTTGCTGTTTCTTGCGCAGCATCGAGTACAGGAAGAAAGCGCCCACGGCCAGCAAGATGATCAGCAGCAACATGCCCATGCCTTCACCCAGTCCGAGGTGGGAGAACAGCGCCGCCAGACCCAGACCGGCTGCGATACCAGCTAGGGGACCCAGCCACTTGTTGCCTTGTTTGGCGGGTGTACCGGCAGCTTGCGCAGGAGTGGCTTGCGTCGGCGCGGGTGCAGCCTGTTTCTGTGGAGCGCTCATGGTGCGTTGCTTGCCGAGGTTAACGCCGCCACCGAGGCGCTTGGCTTCGGCATGGGTCGAGATCAGGGTCAAACTGGTGAGCAGCAAGGTCAGGGCAACAGCGAAACGTTTCATGTGCATCCTTAAGATCGAGGTTGGAACAGGGCGCGCAGTATACCGTAGCAACCAGTGAATTTAGAACGAAGGCGCATGCTCAAAGGCAAGCAATTCCATACTTTTCGGATGGTTAAAGCGCAGCAGACAAGCATGCAGCAGCAAACGCGGCGCACTATGCTCATCGCCATACAGCGCATCGCCAAGAATAGGGTGGCCGAGGGCAGACAGATGCAAACGCAATTGGTGAGTGCGGCCGGTGACCGGCTCCAGCCCGACACGTGAGTGATCACCCTCCTGTTGCAGCAGCTGATAGCGTGTGAGCGAGGGCTTACCATGCTCAAGGTCGACGCGTTGCAACGGGCGGTTCGGCCAGTCGGGCGCGATAGGCAGATCTATCTCGCCCCGGGGGTTTTCCAGCTTGCCCGTGCATACTGCGATGTAGCGTTTATCCATCTCGCGATGTTGAAACATCATCGACAATTTACGCTGCATCTCGGGACCGCGTGCGAACAGCATCAAGCCGGATGTGGCCATATCGAGTCGATGAACGACCAGGGAATCGGGGAACTGCTGTTGGAGGCGCACAGAAAGACAATCCTGCTTATCCGCTCCGCGCCCGGGCACCGACAACAGGCCGGCAGGTTTGACAGCTACCAGCAGGTGGTCATCTGCGAACAGCAGTTCGACTGCGGGGGCGTTCAAGCGACGTCAGCCACCACAGGCGTGTGGTCGGAAGGGCGTTCCAGTTTGCGCGGTGCTTTGTCGATGTGGCAGCCCGAGCATTGCAGCGCATCGCTGATCAGGATGTGATCGATACGCATGCCCATGTTGCGGCGGAACGCCATCATGCGGTAATCCCACCAGGAATAGAGCTTCTCACCATCTTCGAACAAACGGAACGCATCGCGCAGGCCGAGGGCGAGCAGCCCCTGGAACGCATCGCGCTCCGGCGCGCTGCACAGCACCTTGTCCTTCCATGCAACAGGATCGTAAACGTCGCGGTCATCGGGGGCGATGTTGTAGTCGCCCAACAGAGCCAGTTTGGGATACTTCTGCATCTCATCCTTTAGCCAGACATGCAAGGCGGCGAGCCAGCGCAGTTTGTACTCGTATTTATCCGAGCCGACTTCCTGGCCGTTGGGTATGTAGACACAGATGACGCGCACACCATCGATGGTCGCGGCGATCACGCGCTTCTGCTCGTCCTCGAAGTTGGGGATGCCGACCTGCACATCGCTAACCGCAGTACGGCTGAGGATGGCCACGCCGTTATAGGTCTTCTGCCCGCTGTAGACACAATGGAAACCGGCCGCCTCGATATCCGCCAGCGGGAAGTTCTTGTCCTCAGTCTTGGTCTCCTGCAGGCACACCACATCCACCGGCGATGCAGCCTGCCAGTCGAGCAGGTGCGGCAGACGCACTTTGAGCGAGTTGACGTTCCAGGTAGCGATCTTCATCGGGCAGGTTGTACAGCGCGCGGACGATAAGGCGCTGTCTTGGGATAACCGGCGAGATCAAGTTCCTTGTTCCATGCGGATTCAAGGAATCCCTTGAGGCGGGAGTTGCCGACAGTGAGCGAGGGGATCTCCAGTCCGCCGTTCGCCTGACGATAAGCCTCGACCTTTTCGGCAGTATCCAGATTCTGCTCGGCGTAAGGGATGCCGCGCTTGCTCAGGAATGATTGGGCGTCGTTACAGGGTGCGCCACAGTTGGGGGCTACATACAAAGTCACAGGAAAGTTCTTCTGGGCGCGTTGCGTTTCATAGGGCAGGCTGACATCCGGTGTCGGGGGAGTACCAAGCTTCAGCTGTTCCACGTCATCGGTGCCGGGCAGCGGGCTGTCGCTGTAATGCACCCTGCCCTGACTATCCACGGAACGGTACAGCTCGGCTTGCGCATTGCCGGCCAGTGCACAGCACATGGCGAAGAGAATAAAAGCCCGCATGGCGACCTCCTGTTATTCGGTTTCGACCAGCCCATTATGCCGCAGCAGCGCGTCGATGGAAGGCGCGCGGCCGCGGAATGCGGTGAACGATTGCATCGCCGGCCGTGCGCCGCCGAAGGAGAGGATCTCGCTGCGGAAGCGGGCACCGATCTCCGGGTTGAGCACACCATGCTCCTCGAACAGTCTGTAGGCATCGGCCGACAACACCTCAGCCCACTTGTAGCTGTAATAACCCGCCGCATAGCCGCCGGCGAAGATGTGCGCGAAGCTCTGTGGAAAACGGTTGAATTCGGGCGGGATCAGCACGGCCACCTCGGCACGCACTTCGTCCAGCAGCTGCAGGATGGATCTGCCTTCTCCGGGTTTGAAATTGCTGTGCATCAGCATGTCGAACAAGGCGAACTCGATCTGGCGCAAAGTGGCCAAGCCGCTCTGGAAGTTCTTGGCAGCCAGCATCTTGTCGAACAGCTCTCGCGGCAAGGGCTCGCCCGTGTCCACATGACGCGTCATGTTCTGCAGCACGCCCCATTCCCAGCAGAAGTTCTCCATGAACTGGCTGGGCAACTCCACCGCATCCCATTCCACGCCGTTGATGCCGGACACGCCCAGCTCCTCCACTTCCGTCAGCAGATGATGCAAGCCGTGGCCGAACTCGTGGAACAGCGTGTTCACTTCGTCGTGGGTGAACAGTGCGGGCTTTCCACCGACCGGCGCGGAAAAGTTGCAGTTCATGTAGGCGACCGGTGTCTGGATCGTGTCATCGGCCAGACGGCGACGGGTGATCACGTCGTCCATCCATGCACCGCCACGCTTGCTGTTGCGCGCATACAGATCGAAATAGAACTGGCCGACCAGCGCACCCCGATCATCGCGGATGTCGAAGAAGCGTACGGATTCGTGCCACACCGGCGCGCTGGAAACCTGGATGCTCAGACCGTACAGCGTCTCCACCAGTTTGAACAGGCCGCTCAACACGGCATCTTCGGGGAAGTACTGTTTCACTTTCTGCTCGGAGAAGGCATAGCGCTGTTCGCGCAGTTTTTCGCTGGCGTAAGCGACATCCCATGAATGCAATTCGCTCAAACCCAATTTTTTGCTGGCGAAAGCGCGCAGCTCCACCAAGTCCCTTTCGGCGAATGGGCGGGCGCGCTGCGCCAACTCGCGCATGAAGTCAGCGACCTGCTGCGGTGTCTCAGCCATCTTGGCTGCCAGCGACAGTTCGCCGTAGTTGGCGAAGCCGAGCAGCTGCGCTTCCTCCGCACGCAGGGCGACGATCTCGTCCATCAGCGGCGTGTTGTCCCAGTCGTGCTTGCCGAATTCGGAAGCGCGCGTGGCATAGGCGCGGTAGATCTTTGCGCGCAGCTCGCGGTTGTCGGCGAATTGCATCACCGGCATATAAGAAGGTGCCTTCAAGGTGAACAGCCAGCCGGTCTTGCCCGCTGCTTCGGCGGCTTCGCGTGCGGTCTGCAACACATCTTCCGGCATGCCGCTCACTTCGCCGCGCTGCTCGACCACCAGCGTGAAATCGTTGGTCGCATCCAGCAGGTTGTCCGAGAAGCGCGAAGAGAGTTCACTCAGGCGCTCCTGCACTTGCATGTAACGCGCCTTCCTGTCCTCGGGCAGTTCGGCACCGCCCAGACGGAAATCGCGCAATTCGTTCTCGATGACCTGCTTGCGCGCTGGGCTCAGGGAGTCGAATTCCGCACTGGCGCGCAAAGCCTTGAACTTTTCGAACAGCGCCTGGTTCTGGCCGAGCTCCGCGTAATACTGGGTGATCTTGGGCAGTGTGTTGTTGTAAGCCTCACGCAGCTCGGGCGAGTTCATCACCGCGTTCAGATGACCCACAGGGCCCCATGCGCGCGACAGGCGCTCGTTGGCATCCTCCATGGGACGCACGAAAGCATCCCAGGTCGGCGGTACAGCATCGGACAATTGGCGCGCATTCAGCGCGCGATTCTCCTCCAGCAAATGATCGATGGCGGGTGTGACATGCTCGGGCTTGATCTCGGCAAAGCGCGGCAGACCGGATTGGTCGAGTAATGGATTGTTCATGTTGTTCACGTAAAGAACGGCACGCCCAGATGGGCGCGCCTATTGTTGGAATACGAGCTGCCCGTCCAGCAGGGTGTAGCGTACGCGGCCCTGCATCTCATAACCGTTGAAGGGCGTGTTCTTGCCCTGACTGCGCAACGCAGAGGGTTCCACACGCCAGTTGGCGGCGGGGTCGAAGATGCAGATGTCGGCATGCGCGCCCAGCGACAGGTGCCCCATCTTCTGGCCCAGCAATTTTGCCGGGTTGATGGTGATGCGCGATAACGCGTGCAGCAGCGGCACTTTCTCCTGTTCGGCCCACTTCAATACCAGAGACAGCAACAACTCCAGTCCGGTCGCCCCGGCCTCTGCCTCGGCGAACGGCAACAGCTTGGCATCGTCGTCCACCGGTGAATGGTTGGAGCAGATGGCGTCTATGGTGCCGTCCAGCAGGCCGGCACGCAGGGCGGCGCGGTCGCGCTGGCTGCGTAGCGGTGGCATCAGATGACAGTTGGCGTCGAAGTAGCCGATGTCCATCTCGGTCAGGTGCACATGGTTCATGGATACGTCGCAGGTGACGTTCAGTCCTTCCAGCTTGGCGGCACGCACCATGTCTACCCCGGCGGCGCTGGACAGGCGGCAGATATGCAAAGTGACGCCGGTCTCCCGTGCCAGTTGCAAGGCGGTGGACAACGCGATGGTCTCGGCGATTACCGGGATGGGCGGCAGACCGAGCCGGGTAGCCACCTCGCCGTCATGCGCCACGCCGTTCTTGGCGAGGAAGCTGTCCTGCGGACGCAGCCACACGCGATAGCCGAAGGTCGCTGCATATTGCATGGCGCGCATCAGCACGCGGGTATCGGTGAGCGGCGCATCGGCCTGGCTGAATGCCTTGCAACCGGCTTCGCTCAACTCGACCATCTCGGTCAGCTCTGCGCCCTTCAGGCCGTAGGTCAGCGCACCGATAGGGAACACGCGGCACTGATTGAGCGCGCGCGCGCGGTGCTTCAGCATCTCTACCAGGCCCGGCTCGTCCAGCGGCGGATCGGTATCGGGCGGGCAGGCCAGCGAGGTCACGCCGCCAGCGACAGCCGCGGACATTTCTGATTCCAAAGTTGCCCTGTATTCGTAACCGGGTTCACGCAGGCGTGCTGCAACGTCGACCAAGCCCGGCATCACGATCATGCCCGATGCATCGATCACCTGCTCGTCGACAAAGCCTTTGGGGGCGCTGCCGATTGCGGCAACACGGCGGTCGACGATGAACAGATCTTGCTGAGCATCGATCTTGTTCTTGGGGTCGATCAGGCGACCGTTCTTGATATGGATGTTCATGGTCAACTCCCCGCCAGCATGCTCATTACCGCCATGCGCACCGCGATGCCGAACGTCACCTGCGGCAGGATCACCGCCTGCGAGCCGTCGGCCACGCTGGAGTCGATCTCCACGCCGCGGTTCATCGGACCCGGATGCATCACGATGGCATCGTCCTTGGCCAGCGCCAGACGTTGCTGGGTCAGGCCGTAGTATTTGAAATACTCCTGCGCCGAGGGCAGCAGCGCACCCTGCATGCGTTCGTTCTGCAGGCGCAACATCATCACCACATCCACACCTTTGAGCCCCTCTTCCATGTCGTGGAAGACGCGCACCCCCAGCTTGTCGACATGGGATGGCAACAGCGTTTTGGGTGCGACCACGCGTACTTCCGGCACGCCCAGCGTGGTCAGCGCGTGGATCTGCGAACGCGCCACACGCGAATGCAGCACATCGCCGACAATGGCGACGGTCAGGTTGTGGAATTCTTTTTTGTAATGGCGGATGGTGAACATGTCCAGCAGCGCCTGTGTCGGGTGGGCATGGCGACCGTCGCCGGCATTGATCACATGGATGTCCGGCGCGACATGTTTGGCGATCAGATGTGCCGCGCCGCTGGTGGAATGGCGCACCACGAACATGTCGGCGTGCATCGCGCACAGGTTGTCCACGGTATCGAGCAGGGTCTCGCCTTTGCTGGTGGAAGAAGAACCGATGTTGAGATTGACCACATCCGCCGACAGCCGCTTGGCCGCGATCTCGAAGGTGGTGCGGGTGCGGGTGCTGTTCTCGAAGAAGATGTTGAACACCGATTTGCCGTGCAGCAGCGGTACTTTGCGGATCTCGCTGCCGCCGTTCGGATTCACGAACTCACCCGCCTGGTCGAGGATGTCGCGCAGGATGCGCGCGGGCAATCCCTCGGTGGACAGCAGGTGCTGCAGTTCACCGTTCTTGTTCAACTGAGGATTATTCATGCATGGATCCCTGAGCTGGGTTCATCGAAATACGCTTGCAGTATCTGTTGCGCGGCATACTGATCGATCAGGGATTTCTGCTTCCTGCCGTGTATCCCTTCATCATCCAGTGCTGAACTCGCGGCGGCGGAAGTATACCGCTCATCCACCAGCAAAGTGGGCAAATTGAAACGCCCTTTGAGTCGATTGGCGAAGCGGCGGCAGTGGGCAGTCATCTCGTGCGGCGTGCCGTCGTCGTTGCAGGGCAGGCCGACCACCAGCGCGGCCGGTTGCCATTCCTGCAGCAGGCTGGCGATGGCGGCGAAGCGCACATCGTTGCGCTCGTCGTCGATGGTGGTCAGCGGGCGGGCAGTGCCGGTGAGGGTGTTGCCAACCGCGATGCCGATGCGACGGGTACCGAAGTCGAAAGCGAGCAGGGTGCCGGAGTAAGTCGCGGTCACGCCCTCAGGCATGTCCGGCTTCCTCGGAGAGGGTCGCGTAATCCACGCCCAGCAATTTCATCGCGGCGGTAAGGCGCTCCTCGGCGGGCAGGTCGAACAGGATGTGTTCGGTGGCAGGCACCGATAACCAGGCGTTGTCGGCGATCTCCTGCTCCAGCTGGCCTTCCGACCAGCCGGCATAACCCAGCGTGATCAGCAGATGCTTGGGCCCTTTGCCTTCACCGACCGCCTGCAGGATGTCCTTGGAGGTGGTGAGGCTGACCCGGTCGTTCACTTGCAGCGTGGATTGCCAGGCTTCGCCTGTGTCATGCAGCACGAAACCGCGGTCGGTCTGAACCGGGCCGCCGAAATGTACAGCCATGTCCTCCAGCTCGGACTGGGTCAGCGGCATGTTGATCTGGGCGAACAATTCGCTCAGGGTCAGGCTGATCGGGCGATTCACCACGATACCCATCGCGCCCTCGTCGTTGTGCTCGCACACATAGGTGAGAGACTTTGCGAAGAATGGGTCGGTCATCGCCGGCATGGCGATCAGGAAGTGGTTGGTGAGGTCGATGTCGGACATGGAGGCATTGTAGCGATTGCCGCCAGCCTTCACAAATCAGATGCGGTGCATCACTGTTTGACGAAACGGGCGATGTGGCCGAGCAATTCCTCTTCCTGGAAGGGTTTTCCGAGGTACTCGTTCACGCCCAGCTCCATCGCGTAGTTGCGGTGTTTGTCCGCAGTGCGCGAAGTGATCATGATGATGGGCAAAGCCTTGGTCCTGCTGTCCTGGCGCAGACGCTTGGCCAGCTCGAAACCGTCCATGCGCGGCATCTCGATATCCAGCAGCATCACGTCAGGCGAGATCTCCATCAGTTGTTCCAGAGCGTCAACGCCGTCTTTCGCGGTCACGGTCAGATAGCCGCTGCGCTCCAGCAGGCGGGTGGTGATCTTGCGCACGGTCAGCGAATCGTCGACCACCATCACCAGCGGTTTGGTATGAACTGCTTCGGTCTCCACCTTCTTGGCGATCTTGCGCGTCACTGCGATACGCTGGGTAAAGGCGACCGGATTGATGATCAGGATCACGGCACCACTGCTGGACACCGTGGCCCCGGCGATGCCGGGCAGGCGCGCCAGCTGCGGACCGATGTTCTTGACCACGACTTCCTGGTTGCCGAGCAGGGCGTCCACATGCAAGGCGATGCGCTGCTCGCCGCTGCGCAACAGCAGGATAGGGTTGTGCGGCAGGCTGACCACTTCGGCTTGATCGTCACCGAGCACGCGCGGCAGATAGAACAGGGGGTAGCGCTTGCCCTGCCAGTCGATATATTGCTGGGCATAGAGCGCTTTCAATTCCGCCGGCTTCACCTGCTGTACATGCTCGACCATGGTGCCGGGCAGGGCATATACGGCGTGCGCCGCGCGCACCATCAGGGTACGGGTGACGGCCAGCGTCAACGGAAGGTGGATGGTGAAGCGCACACCTTTGCCGGGTTCGGAGCTGACATCGACGCGGCCGCCCAATGCAGACACCTCACTGCGTACCACGTCCAGACCGACACCGCGACCGGCGATCTCAGTCACTTCGCCGGCAGTGGACAAACCGGCGGTGAAGATCAGCTGCATCAACTGTTCGTCGCTGATCTCCTCGTCGGCGGTGATGAGGCCGCTGTCCAGCGCTTTTTGGCGGATGCGCTCAATATCCAGACCGGCGCCGTCATCAGCCAACTCGAACACCACCTCATTACTTTCCTGCCGCAAGGAGAAGCGTACTTCACCGATAGGCGGTTTTCCGCTCTGGCTGCGTTGCTCCGGCATTTCCAGACCATGGGCGATCGCGTTGCGCAGCAGGTGCTCGAACGGTGCCGTCATCTTCTCCAGCACACTGCGGTCGAGTTCGATCTCGGTGCCCGACAACTCCAGGTTGGCGCGCTTGCCGAGTTCCTTGCCGGTCTGGCGCACGATGCGGTACAGACGTTCGCTGATGCTGGCGAACGGCACCATGCGTATGCTCATCAGCCCCTGTTGCAGATCGCGGTTGATGTGTGCCTGGGCATTCAGCGCGGCGGCGGTCTCGTCCAGATTCTTCAGCAGCGTCTGCTGTACCGTCTGCACGTCGTGCACGCTCTCGGTCATGAAGCGTGTCAGTTCCTGGAAACGGGTGAAGCGGTCGAACTCGAGCGGATCGAACTGTCCGGCGACATCCGTGCTGACGGCGACGTTGGCCTGCATCTGGCTTTCCGCCTGGATCTCGATCTCGCGCAGTTGTTTGCGCAGGCGTGCCACGCTGTCGGTCAGCTCCAGCACGCTGCTGCGGAATTCGCGCAGTTCGGCCTCGGCGCGCGAGCGTGTCACGCTGACCTCGCCGGCCTCGTTGACCAGCCGGTCCACGATATCGGAGCGCACACGCAACAGGGCGGATTGCATCGCGCGCTCGGCACCGACTTCCAGTGCGGCGACCGGTGCTGCAGGTGCAGCAAGCGCGGCAGGCACTTCGGCGGGCGATTCGGTCGCAGATGCGCCGCTCTCCTCGGCGGCCTGCGCCGGTGCTTCGTCCGCGGCGGGTTGTGTCAATTGCTCGATGGCATGCGCGATGCGGTCGAGATAGTTGTCCATCTCGTTCCACAGGTTCTCGTCCAGCACGTTCTGCGAGATGGCCTTGCTGACGCGATCCTCGACCCGGTGGGTCAATTCCCCCAGCCGCATGGCGCCGGCCATGCGTGCGCTGCCCTTCAGTGTGTGCAGGCTGCGTTGCAGGTTGCGTCCCTGCTGCGCATCCTCGGGCGCGTCGCGCCAGGCGCGCAGGGTGCTGCCGATCTGCGGATAGAGCTCGTGCGCCTCTTCCAGGAAGATGGGCAGCAGTTGCTCGTCCACCTCGTCATGGACGGTGCGCTCATGCAATTCGGTCAGGGGCGCAGGGGTTTCTTCCTCGGCCTCAGCCTCTTCCGGCACTGCTTCGGGTGCCGGCTCGGCGGCCACGATCTGTGCGTTAGTCTCAGATGGGGCGGCTATTGCGCTGAACGGTTCGTCTGGTTGTTCTTCCGGTTCCTGCGGGATATCGGAACCGCCAAGCACCTTGTCGGCCTGCAGGCGCTCTATCAGTTCGGTTTGCGCTGCTGGCGCCTTGCGTTCACGTACGCCATTGCACAGTTCGTCCAGCCGGGTGATGACATCGTCCAGCAACACCAGTTGCGGGGTGCCGATGGCACCTGCTTTGTCGATGCGCGGTTCCAGCCACATCTCCAGCGTGTAGGCGAGTTCTGCGATGGGCAGGAAGCCCATGGTGCGGTTGACGCCAGCCAAAGTGTGGGCGGCACGCATGAAATCGTAAGACACGACCGGTTTGGCAGACGCCTGTATGACGTCGAAGCAGGCGCGCAAGGCATGCACATGCTCAAGCGCTTCTTCCGATGCGATGTTGAACAATACCGGCGACATGCTGACGTCACCGATGACGATCGGGCCTTCTTCCTCGGGTTCGGGGGCCGCCTCGACAGCAGCTTTGATCTCAGGCTCGGGTTCGGCGGCTTCAGGCACAGCCGGCTGGGGGGCAGGTTTGCCGTGTTCGATGCAATCAGCCAGTGTGAGCAGATGCGCGGTGTCGATCTGCGCCGTAGTGCTGCCGCTCTCGAGCATATCCACCCAGTGCTGGAACAGCACTTCCGCATCGCCGACCAGATCGAGCAGATCCGGCGTTGCCGGCTGGCTGGAGGCGAGCCACTTGTTCATGGCACGCTCGACTGCCCAAGCGACTTCGCCCAGCTCGGTCAGTCCGACCATGCGACCACTGCCCTTGAGCGTATGGAAGGCGCGGCGCATGGTGACCCACGGGTCGCGGCTGTCCAGATGCAGGCGCGAGACTTCCAGATTGGTGCGCAAAGTCTCCATCACTTCCTGCGCTTCTTCCAGGAACACTTCCAGCAGTTCGGCGTCCTCGTCGCCGGATCGGACCGACACCACCGAAGCGGGCGTTTCCTCTTCGGCGGTGTCTGCCACGGCTTGCGCATGTCCGGCAGTGGCCTCGCCCAAGTCGCGCAGTACATCGTTCAGTGCCATCGGATCGGGTTTCTGTCCCAACGACAGCCCGTGCACATATTCGTCCATGACGCTGATGGCCGTCGCCACGGCGCGCATCTCGGCGGAAGAAGGCGTATCGCCCTGATGGTATCGCTCGGTAATCTGGCGCAGGGTGAGCAGCAGTTGTTCGGCGATATCCAAAGACAGGATGTGCAGACCGCCTTGTACCTGACTCAACAGGCGATTGACCTGCAGCAGCTCGGTGCGTTTGGCGGCATTGCCGAAGAAGGCGTTCAGGGTCTGTTCGATATGTTGCAGATTGCTCTGCATCTCGACGGCCAGCGGACCCATGACGTCGCGTTGTTCCATCTCGCAGTACAGCGCGACCAGACTGGCCAGCTTGTTGTGGTCTTCGGGATGCTTCAACAGAGTCTCATGCAGACGCGAAGTGAGCAGTCGGGCCTGCTCGTGGAAGCCGCTGCCCAGATGCTGGTAGTGCTCGATGCCGCTATCGAGCAGCAACAAAGCCATCGCCATATCCATCGAAACGATCTGCGCGTGTTCTGGATTCTCCACATGCTGCGCCGTGGCATGGATCTGTTTGCACAGGAACTGAAGCGTGTTGCGGTCCAGCTGTTCGGACAAGGCATGCAGCTGTTCCGACTGGGTGGCGAAGCGGGTGCAGGATGGGCGGTCGTTCAGCACGCATTGTTCCCATGCTTCGGTCGCCACGGCGAGTTGCGCGCGCATGTTCTCCAGCAATGCCGACGTTTCGCCCGGCGGCAGCGGCGGTGCTTCCGGCAGGTAGGTGTCCAGATCGAACACCTGTTTGATCTGCTCCACAGCCTCGTTGACGGTGTGGCTGCGCGCGACCAGATAGAGCATCTCGCTCATCGCGCCGACCATGTCGAATTCGCTGTCATCCAGCAGGGCGCGCATGCCCTGATCGATCCGGCTGAATGATTTCTTGACGTTCAACTCGGGCGGCACACCGTCCAGTGCTACACAGCCCAATACACCTTCCGCGACCCACCAGAAGCCGCGTTGTTCAGCTGCCACACAATTCGCGACAGCTTTGACAGCGGCTGTCATGGCCCGCAAGGCTTCATTCGCTTCGTCCTGGCGCAACCACTTGAGCAGGCCCTGCTGGAAATGCATACGTGCCTGCTTGATGCGCGCGGGTGCATTGTCGGGCACCGCGCCCTCCAGCAGCTCAGCGGGCAGATCGACGTTCAGCTCGGGGAAGAACAGATCCACTTCGAAGGCCATATCCAGGCCACGCACCTGGTGCAGTTCCTGGTATTCCGGGAACAGTCGCAGGGCGGCGTTGGATGCGCCGGCTGAGAGTGCATCCAGATAATGGGTGAGGCCGAACAAGGCATGACGCATAGCGTCCAGGTGCATCACGGTGGCGTTGTCCGGACGGTCCGACATTTCCCGCATCAGCGTTTCCAGCTCGCCGCAGAACACCTCCAGCGCTTGCAGGTGCAACATCTGCAACACGCCGCGCAGGCGATGCAATTCCTCCAGCGCGGCATCCAGCGGATGCTTGCCGGCCGAGGAGAAGAACTGCTCCTGTTCGCGGATGATGGTGGCCAGCGAGCTGTCCAGCTCGGACTTGACCGATGAAAGCAGCAGAGGATTGAACGCGGGAGTCACTAAATTCCTGAGCCGTGATTAGAGTTTGAAGCCGGAGACGGAGCCACTCAGCTCCTTGGCCAGACCTTCCAGCTGTGTGACCGATGCGCTGGTGAGCTGGGTACCCTTGGAAGTCTGTTCCGTGATCTTCAGGATGTCGCCCATTGCTGCAGCGACCTCCTGAGCCATGTCGGTCTGTACCTGGGTCGATACCGAGATGCTGTTCACCAGGTCGGTCAGTTCGCGAGTGGCTTTTTCAATCTCCTGCAAAGAATGGCCGGCGTCATCGGCGAGCTGCGCCCCCTCGACCACACCCTGCGTGCTCTTCTCCATCGCGGTCACCGCATCCTGGGTGTCGCCCTGAATGGTCTTCACCAGCAAACCGATCTGCTTGGTCGCCTCGCCGGAACGTTCCGCGAGGCGCTGCACTTCTTCCGCCACCACCGCGAAGCCCCGACCGGCTTCACCGGCAGAAGCCGCCTGGATGGCGGCGTTCAACGCCAGCACGTTGGTCTGCTCGGTAATGTCCGAGATCAGGTCCACGATCTCGCCGATCTCCTGCGAGCTTTCGCCCAGTCGTTTGATGCGCTTGGAAGTCTCCTGGATCTGTTCGCGGATACCGTCCATGCCGGCCACCGAGTTCTGCACCGCTTTGGCGCCTTGTTCGGTCACCTGCAAGGTACGGGACGCCACTTGCGAAGCCTGCGCCGCACTGCTGTCGACCTCCTGGATGGACTTGGTCATCAGTTCGACCGCGCTGCCCGCCTCGCGGATCTCCGCCGCCTGCTTCTCTGCAGCATTCAGCAGCCCTTTGGTGACCTGACCCGCGTCGGTGGTCGCCTTGTTCACCTGCTCGGACGCGGTGATGACGCGCGCGACCAGTTTGCGCAGCTCATCGGTGGTGTAGTTGATCGAGTCGGCGATGGCGCCGGTGATGTCTTCCGAGACGGTCGCCTTGGCGCTCAGGTCGCCGTCCGCCAGATCGGACAGCTCGTTCATCAAACGCAGAATGGCTTGCTGGTTCTGGCGGTTGATGCGGGCGGATTCATGTTCGCGGCGCTGCGATTCATCCAGATAGATCTTGGAAAGCAGCAACAGCAGCAACAGCAGCATACCGCCGGAGAGCGCCACCACAAAACTGGTGAGACGGTTCTCGCTGGTTTGCTCATAGGCAGCCAGCAGGTTCTGCATCAGCGACTGCATGCGCGTATCCTCGTTCAGCAGTTGCTGGGCCGCCTGGCGTGAGCTGAGCAGCAGGGTCTTGTTGGCGATGATGAAGCCCACCACGTTCTGGTAGCCGTCGAACTCTTCGGACAGCTCCAGCACTTCGCTGTCGGATTGCGGCAATTCGCTGAACAGAGTGCGGGCGGCCTGCATCTTGGCGGGCAAGGTATCCAGAATGTCGATGGAGGAGGAGGTCTGCACGGTCTGCACCGCGCCCACGATCTGCTCGAGCAGCAATTGCAGACGGGCGGCTTTCTGGCTGTATACCAGCGGGGCGCGCAGTGCGATCACTTCCGCGCGGTGCAGCATGTCGCGTTGAAGCGAAGCGCCGCGTTCCAGTGTCACCAGCAAAGGACGGCCTTCTTCCACCTGATTGAGCAACTTCTCCTGCTGTTGCCATTTGAGCAGCAGCAGGTCCAGCGAGTCGCGCGGCACACCGGTCGTGGCGGGCAGTTCGGCACTGCCCTGATCCAGACTGTTCAAGGTTTCGGTGAACTGGGCGCGTGTATTGAGCAGCGCATCGAAGGCATCGTTCTCACCCGAGATACTGGCCACTTCGGCATGCTTGGCCAGCTGCAGGGACAGCAGTTGCAGCTTGGACGCCTGCGCGACATAGCGCGAGCTTTCGCTGGTCGTGCGGGTGTCGAGGTAGGTGAACGTGGCGGCGACGACCAGGAACACCAGCAGCAGGAAACCGAGGATGCGGAGCTGGCGGTCAAAGGACTGGTCGCTGAACCAGGGGATGCGGATGGCGCTTTCCGCCTGCTGTGTGGCGCCGTGTTTGGCAAGCTTGGTCGAGGACTTTGTGAACGGTAACTTGAAAGCCATTGCTTATTCTCCCTGTGCGACGGGGTTCATTCCCCGATCTGCAAAAACTCTGGTTGTGACAACAATTGATGGATGTCCAGCTTGTGCCATATCTGACCGCCCGGATCCCGGTAACTTACCGAGCCGTTCTCTTCGCTTTGCGGCCAGTCTTCCGTGTTGCGCAGGCCCAACACGCGCGAGACCAACAAACCGGCGTTGAAGGCATAGCGATGCCCCAGCAGCATCACGCGGTTGTGCGCGTCGCGGGCTGTCGCTTCCTGATGGTTATAGGTGTTCAGATCGATGATGCTGTACAGGTTGCCGCGCACGTTGGCGACACCGCAGTACCAGCTCTTGGTCAGCGGCACCGGCGTGAGCGCCGGTAGCGGCATGACTTCGCTGATGTCGGTCATGTCGACCAGCCAGTTCTCCTGTCCGAGCTGGATGCCCAGTGTGGACTGGCGGCTGTCGCCGGCAGTCTGCGCCTGGAGGCGATCCAGCACTTGTTGCTGGAATTCGCGCAGGTTGAAACGCTTCGACATCGTCTATTGGATCAGCCGAGCGCGGCGATCTTGCCGAGCAACTCATCGGCGCTGATCGGTTTGGTGACGTAATCCTTGGCACCCTGGCGCAGACCCCACACCTTGTCGGTCTCCTGACCCTTGGTAGTGCAGATGATGATGGGGATGTGCTTGGTCGCATCGTCATGTGTGATCGCGCGCGTGGCCTGGAAACCGTTGAGGCCGGGCATCACCACGTCCATCAATATCAGGTCGGGCAATTCGGTTTTGGAATTTGCCACGGCCTGCTCACCGCTCTCGGCATAGACCACTTGAAATCCCTTCTTGCCGAGGATGTCCCCCAGAACATGTCGTTCTGTCGCCGAGTCGTCCACCACCATCACTTTGCTAATTGCCATAATCCACATCCTCGTATTGTTGCGTATGTGCGATGACCGCCTCGATCAGGCTCTTCTTGCTGAACGGTTTGGTCAGATACTGGTCGGAACCGACCAGCTTGCCGCGTGCGCGGTCGAATAGCGTGTCCTTGCTGGTCAGCATGACTACCGGTACATCTTTGAAATCACGGTGGTTCTTGATGAGTGCGCAGGTCTGATAGCCGTCCAGTCGGGGCATCATGACATCTACGAATATGATATCTGGTTTGTGATCGACCACCTTGGACAGGCCGTCGAAACCGTCTTCGGCCAGAATGACTTTGGCTCCCGCCTGGGAAAGGAAGATCTCGCCGCTGCGGCGTATGGTATTGCTGTCGTCTATCAGTAAAACGCTAATCCCGGCCAGACTGTCGCTCATGCTGTCCACCTAGTTGGTTGTACTTGAAACCCCTCCCGCCGCATCGCTGCCGCGATACGGGCGAATCCTACCCCATTTGTCCCCGCCGCCTCAACGTGTTTATCGGCGCCAGAAGGCGGGCGTGAACAGGATCAGCACGGTGAAGATCTCCAGTCGTCCGACCAGCATGCCGAAAGTGCATACCCAAGTCTGGAAATCGGTGAGCCCCTGATAGTTGGAGGCAGGTCCGACCAGCCCCAGCCCGGGACCAAAGTTATTGACGCATGCCAGCACAGCCGAGAAAGCCGTGATGAAATCCAGGCCGCTGATCAGCAACAGAAAGGTCAGCGAAGCGATGGTCATGAAATACAGGAAGATGAAACCCAGCACCGCGAACACGATGTTGTTGGCGATCACATGACCACCGATCTTCATCGGATTGACCGCATTCGGATGCAGCAGCTTGAGGAATTCGCGCCCCGCCTGTTTGACCAATACCAGCGTACGGATCATCTTGATACCGCCGCCGGTCGAGCCCGAACTGGCCGCTATACAGCCGATGAACAACATCCACAACGGCGCAAAGATCGGCCATTGACCGTAGTCGACACTGGCGAAACCGGAACTGGCGCCGATGGAGACTACGTTGAAACTGGCATGGCGCAGGGCGGTCAGGAAGTCCGGGTAGACTTCGTTGAACCACAGGAAGAAAGCGATACCGAAGCAGCTTGCAACAATCAATCCAAGTGCCGCCTGCGCTTCCGTGTCGAACAAATAGACACGCAAGGTCTTGCCGCGCCATGCCAGGAAGTGGGTGGCGAAATTGATCACGGCGAACAGCATGAACACCATCATCACGAATTCGATCAGCGGAGAATCGAAATACGCGACACTGCTGTCGTGCGTGGAGAAGCCGCCCAGGCCGGTGGTGGAAAAGCCGTGACAGATCGCATCCAGCCAATCCATGCCAGACCATTTGAGAGACACGATGCAAGCGAGGGTGATCACCACATACACCACCCAAAGGTTGCGTGCAGTATCGGCGATGCGAGGCGTCAAGGCGCTGTCTTTCATCGGCCCGGGGGTCTCGGCTTTGAACAATTGACGGCCGCCGATTCCCAGAAGCGGCAACACTGCAACAGCAAGCACGATGATGCCCAGTCCGCCCAGCCATTCCATCTCATGGCGCCAAATGTTGATGGCGGGCGACAGGTTGTCCAGACCGGTCAACACCGTCGCCCCGGTGGTGGTGATGCCGGACATGGATTCGAAATATGCATCAGTGAAACTCAGGCCGGGGATGGCCAGCAACAGAGGCAGCGTAGCGAACAGCGGCATCCCGGTCCACATGGTCACCACCAGCAGATAGCCGTGACGGATGGAGAGTTCGCCCTTGAAACGACGTGTCAGTACCCACATCAGGATACCGGAGCTCGCTGTCCACAACATGGCAGCCAGAAAATCAATCAGGATTGCGTGATCGCCGTAGACCAATGCCGTGATGATGGGCAGGCTGTAGGTGAGACTGAACATCACCAGCAGCAGGCCCAGCGCATTGATAACGGTGAGGGCGCGACCCATCAGAAGAACCCGAGGCTGACCTGGAACAGTTTCTCGACCTTATTCACCATCTTCTTGTCGATGACGAACACGATCACATGATCCTCGGCTTCGATGACAGTGTTGTGGTGGGCGATGATCACCTCGTGGTTGCGTACGATGGCACCGATGGTCGCGCCCTTGGGCAGGTCGATCTCGTCCAGACGTCGTCCGACCACGCGCGAGGAGTCGTGGTCGCCATGCGCCACCAGCTCCAGCGCTTCAGCGGCTCCGCGCCGCAGCGAGTGCACGGCGGCCACATCGCCCTGACGCACATAGGCCAACAACGAGCCGATAGTGACCTGGGCCGGCGACAGTGCGATGTCGATCTTGCCGCCTTGCAGCAGATCGACATAGGCACTGCGATTGATCAGGGCGATCACTTTGCGCGCACCGGCCTGCTTCGCCAGCAGGGCGGACATGATGTTGTTCTCGTCATCGTTGGTCAGCGCACAGAACACATCCACATCGCCGATATGCTCTTGTTGCATCAGTTTCTCGTCGGTGCCGTCGCCGTTCAGTACCAGTGTATGGCTCAACTCACTGGCCAGCCGTGTGCAAGCCTTTTTGTTGTGCTCGATGAGTTTCACCTGGTAATCGTTCTCGATCGCTTTGGCCAGACGGAAACCGATATTGCCCCCGCCGACGATAGCGACGCGCTTGACTGGTTTGTCCATGCGGCGCAGCTCGTGAAGAACGTGGCGGATGTTTTCGGTGGCGGCGATGAAGAACACTTCATCCCCGTCTTCGACCACGGTCGTCCCCTCGGGAGTGATTGGTCGATCATGCCGGAAGATGGCGGCCACGCGCGTCTCCACCTGCGGCATATCGGTGCGCAGGAAGGAGATCGGCTGACCGACCAGCGGCCCGCCTTCGAAAGCGCGCACGGCGGCTAGCGAGGCTTTGCCCTGGGAGAATTTCTGTACTTGCAGCGCTTCCGGGAATTCGATCAGCTTGACGATGTATTCGGTCAGTATCTGCTCGGGGCAGATGGAGAAGTCGACGCTGAAGATATCCTTCTCGAAGATCTCGGGACGATTCAGGTAGTCGGTGGCGCGGATACGCGCGATACGGGTCGGGGTGTTGTACAGACTGGCGGCCAGTTTGCAGGCGACCAGATTCACCTCGTCGCTCTGTGTCACCGCCAGCAGCATGTCAGCATCGGCGATACCCGCCTGTTCCAGGATGGTAGGGTGCGCCGCATTGCCGACCACGGTGCGCAGATCCAGTCTGTCCTGCAATATGCGCAGCTTCTCCGCGTCGGAATCGATGATGGTGATGTCGTTCGCCTCACCGACCAGACTCTCGGCGACGGTGGAACCGACCTGCCCTGCACCCAGGATAAGGATCTTCACGCTGCTTCACCCTTCCACTTGATGGAGCAGCCCATGCTGGCGAGCTGCTCGCGCGGGCCTTGCCCGCTCTGCGCCACTTGCAGCATCGCTTCGAACAGGTCGCGCTTGGCATCCGGAGCAGCTTCCTTACGCGAAGCATCCAGACGGCCGCGGTATTGCAGTTCGAGGTTGGCGTTGAAGCCGAAGAAGTCCGGTGTGCACACCGCGCCGTAATCCTTGGCGATCTGCTGCGTCTCGTCCCACACGTAGGGGAAGGGATAGCTGAATTCCTGCGCCACCTTCTTCATGTTGTCGAACGAGTCTTCCTCGTAATCGGCGGGATCGTTGGACATGATGGCGATGGTGTTGATGCCGTGTTGCTGCAGTTCGCGCACGTCGCGGATGATGCGGTCGCGGATGGATTTGACGTAGGGGCAGTGGTTGCAGATGAACATCACCAGCAAGCCGTTGGGGCCGCGTGCATTCTCCAATGTATAGCGCTTGCCATCGACGCCCGGCAGATCGAAAGGACGCGCCTTCCAGCCGAAGTCGCACAATGGGGGTTGCAGACTGACCATGAAACTTCCTCCTGATGAACAGCGTGATTTTTTGCGGCGTTATATTATCACGCCCATTCATACGCCTTCGGGTCACCATGTCAGCCCCCAGATTCTATTGTCCGCCGCCGCTCCCGCAAAACAACAACTGCGAACTGCCGCCCGAAGCCGCCCATCACGCCAGCCGTGTATTGCGTCTGCGCGTCGGCGATGCGGTACAGATCTTCGATGGGCTAGGCAATGCGCTGGACGCCACCATCAACAACATCAGCGGCAAGCATGTTTACCTGGGCAATCTGCAGACCTGCATGGTGCAGCAGCAGGCATCCGACCTGCAGATCGTGCTGGCGCAATCGCTGTGCAGCAGCGAGAAGATGGATTGGGTGATACAGAAAGCCGCCGAACTGGGGGCGAGTGAGATCGTGCCTGTCCAGGCGCAGCGCAGTGTGGCCAAGCTGACCGGGGCCCGCGCCGAGAAGCGTGCGCAGCACTGGCAGAACGTCATCGTCTCGGCCTGCGAGCAATGTGGCCGCAACGATTTGCCGCGCATGCATCCCCCCGTGTCTATGGCAGACTGGTTGCAAGCCACGAGAGCACAAAGCGGCAGCAAGTTCATCCTGATGCCGGGTGGCGCCTGCGCGTTGAAGGCGCAAGCCAAACCGCAGGAGCGCGTGACCCTGTTGATCGGACCCGAGGGCGGCTTCACCACGGACGAAGCCAATGTCGCGCAACAAGTCGGCTTCGCGCCCATCCTGCTCGGGCCGCGCGTATTGCGCACCGAGACAGCGGCCATCGCCGGGATCACTGCCATCCAGACCCTGTGGGGAGATTTCAACTAAACAGAAGGAAGCGAATATGCCCTATGTGAACATCCGCATCGCCGGAACACTGAGCCGCGAACAGAAAGCGAAGATCGCCGCAGAGATCACCGACACGCTGGAACGCATCGCGCTCAAACCGGCGTCGTACACCTACATTGCGTTCGACGAACTCCCCGACGAGAACTGGGCTATCGCAGGCAGGCTATTGGACGAGGCGTGACGGTGTACGAGATCGTTCCCGCACCGCGGACTGCGTCCCGCCGTGTCGCGACCGCTACACCTACATAGCATTCGACGAATTTCCCGACGAGAACCGGGCTATCGCAGGCAAGCTTCAGGACGAGCTGTGACTTAAGCCGGCAGGCTTTGCATCAGGCTGTACATCATCATGCCCAGACTGGCCGACAGCAGCGACATGGTGATGCCCACGCTGGTGGGGTGCTTGAGCACCCAGCTATCCACTTCCATGTGCATCAGATCCAGCGCCCGCGTACTTCTGCGCACGGTATACCAGTGATCGGTATAGCGCTCGACCACGGTCAGCGTGCGCGGGAAGAACAGGATGGCGATGCCGACGATCAGGCAGAGCGCGTTGCCGACCAGCAGGAAAGTCTTCAGGTTTTCGGCGATACCGCCCATCTCGATCGGTGTCAGACTGCCGTCGAACAGCAGCAGCGCCGGACGCAGGTCGACATCCTGCAACAGATATAGCGCGATAGCAGCGCCGATGATGATGGCGCTGCCGAGCCAGACACGCTGTTTCATCAGGATCGGCTCCACTTCATGCGGCATGGTGAGCGGCTTGATCATCTTGCGCACCGAGATCCAGCGGTTCATCACGTCGAACCAGCGCATCGCGCGCCGGCTTCTCAGTGACAGACCTATCCCCACCAGGAAGGAAAAAACACTGGCGATCAGGAAGAATAGCAGCGTCATATACAGGAACACCGGATAGGAGACCTGGCTGAGGAGATGGTTCATGGTTGTTTTCCTTGCGTCGGGGCGGAACTCGCCTTCTTGTCTGTGGCTTTGATTCTAGCCCCTTTAGGCCGCGCTACAAATGGCAATTTTTTCGTTCTGGGTGTCTAATTGCAAGCGTTGCCAACTTCCCCCGAATCGATAGCCATGCCATTCCAGTCCACCGAGTTCGTCAACTGGTTCCGTTCGGTCGCCCCCTACATCAATGCCTTTCGCGGCAAGACCTTTGTCATCGCATTCGGCGGCGAAGTGGTGGCGGACGGTAAGTTCGTCGAGCTGACACATGACTTCAATCTGCTGGCGGCACTGGGCATCCGGCTGGTGCTGGTACACGGTGCCCGCCCGCAGATCGAACAGCATTTGGCCAAGAACAAGCTGGAAGACGCCTATCACCATGGCGTGCGCATGACCGATGCTGAAACCATGATATGCGTGAAGGAGGCGGTCGGCCGCGTGCGGGTCGAGATCGAGGCGCTGCTGTCCATGGGCCTGGCCAATTCGCCGATGGCGAATGCCGATATCCGCGTCGCCGGCGGTAACTTCATCACCGCGCAACCACTGGGCGTCATCAACGGTGTCGACCTGATGCACACCGGCAGCGTGCGCAAGGTGGATGTGGCCGCACTGAACGACCGCATGGAATTCGGCGAGGTGGTGCTGCTGTCCCCGCTGGGCTACTCGCCCACCGGTGAAGTGTTCAACCTCACGCTGGAAGACGTGGCCACCGCCACCGCCATCGCACTGGATGCCGACAAGCTGGTGTTCCTGATGGACACGGACGGGGTGCAGGACAAGAAGGGCGCACTGCTGAAGGAGCTGACCATCAGTCAGGCGCAAGCCATCCTGTCCGCCAAGCGCAAGCTGCCTGACGACATCAGCCTGTTCCTGCCCTGCGCCGTGCGCGCCTGCGAGGCAGGCGTGGCCCGCACGCATCTGGTCAGTCGTCATGTGGAAGGGGCGGTGTTGCAGGAACTGTTCAGCGACGACGGCATCGGCACTATGGTGGTCGAGTCCACGCTCAATACCTTGCGCGCGGCGACCATCGAGGACGTGGGCGGAATCCTGCAGTTGCTGCGGCCGCTGGAAGAGGAAGGCATTCTGGTCAGGCGTTCACGCGAGCTGCTGGAGCGTGAGATCTCCCGCTTCGAGGTGCTGGAACACGACCATCGCATCATCGGTTGTGCCGCGCTGTATCCCTTCCCCAATGAAGCGTCCGCCGAGCTGGCCTGTCTGGCCGTGGACAGCCAGTATCGCGACCACGGTTACGGCGAGGCCGTGCTCAACCACATGGGCGCACTGGCGAGAAGTCAGGGTATGAAGAAGTTGTTCGTGCTGACCACGCGTACTGCACACTGGTTCATCGAGCGCGGCTTCAAGGAAGCCGACGTCAATCAGTTGCCTAAGGAGAAGAAGGCCTTGTACAACTACCAGCGCCGCTCAAAAGTATTCGTAAAGAACCTGAAATGAGATGCTTTGTTTCATCGGCGTGTAACATTGCGCGCCTAATATCAACCGGTTATGGAGACGACAAATGACAAGAATGGTGCAATGCGTGAAACTGGGCCGCGAAGCGGAAGGGCTGGAGCGCCCGACCTATCCGGGCCCGCTGGGACAACGCATATTCGACAACGTGTCGAAGGAAGCTTGGCAGGGCTGGATCAAGTTCCAGACCATGCTGGTGAACGAGAACCGGCTCAATCTGGCGGACATCAAGGCGCGCCAGTATCTGGCCCAGCAGATGGAGAATTACTTCTTCGGCGGGGAAGCGCAGATGCCGCAGGGCTTCGTGCCGCCAAAAAACTGAGATTGGCCAAAACCTACACAGCGCAGAATTTCCTCAACCGGGAACTCGGGCTGCTCGAGTTCAACCGGCGCGTCTTGGCACAGGCGGAAGACCCCGCGGTGCAGCTGCTGGAACGCCTTAAGTACCTGTGCATCGTCAGCAGCAATCTGGACGAGTTCTTCGAGATACGCGTCGCCGGCCTGAAAGAACAGGTCAAGCTGGGTGGTATCGCCGCGGGTGCCGACGGACTGGAAGCCACGCAGATACTCAAGCGCCTGTTCGATCCCACGCACCAGTTGATCGCGCGCCAGTACCAGTTGTTCAACGAAGAACTGGTGCCCGCGCTGGCCGCGCAGGGCATCAAGTTCCTGCGTCGTACGCACTGGAATCCCACCCAGCAGGCGTGGGTGAAGGATTTCTTCCTGCGCGAAGTGATGCCGGTGCTCACTCCGATCGGACTCGACCCGGCGCATCCCTTCCCGCGCGTGCTCAACAAGAGTTTGAACTTCGCCGTCGAGCTGCAGGGCAAGGATGCCTTTGGCCGCAATTCCGCCAAGGCCATCGTGCAGGCGCCGCGCGTGCTGCCGCGCGCCATCCTCATGCCGCCCGAGATTGCCGGTTGCCCGCACGGTTTCGTGTTCCTGTCGTCCATCCTGCATGCGCACGTGGGCGAGCTGTTCTCCGGCATGGAAGTGAAGGGCTGCTACCAGTTCCGCGTCACCCGCAACAGCGACCTGTTCGTGGACGAGGAAGAAGTGAAGAACCTGCGCATCAGCCTGCAGGGTGAATTGCCGCAGCGCCATTTCGGCGATGCGGTGCGGCTGGAAGTGGCCGACAACTGCCCGCCCGAACTGG
>Ga0209231_1000102_pt1 | contig 61844 bp, 61 predicted proteins | sample Deesub45470m_DNA_FD_188086 | JGI IMG/M metagenome (GOLD analysis project Ga0209231, IMG submission 188086) | Deep subsurface microbial communities from North Pacific Ocean - 450_OLKR46/470m Metagenome (SPAdes) (version 2) | ecosystem: Environmental > Terrestrial > Deep subsurface > Unclassified ... | reverse complement strand
CTTTGCCGCGTCAGCTACGTTCCGATTTCAGCTGTTTAGCTACGGCTAGGCAACAGAAATCGCGCCTTGCTGACACGTCAAAGCCCTACGCAATCCCCCGAAATCCTAAGGGATACAGGGTACTAGTCCAACAGGAGCCGCAGCCCGAGAAGGGAGCGGCGGCAAGGGAGGCGACGGACGGATGACCGATCTCGTGCAGTGGCTCTCCGGCGTCGAGGAGACGGCAGCCAATTTTTATCGCGGCGCCTCGCAACGTTTTCAGGACGACGCTGTCCTGGCGAAGTTTTTCGCCGACATGGCCGACGAGGAAGAGGGGCATCGCCGTCTGCTGCAAAACGCCGAAATCCTCCGTGGCGAAAAGGGATTGGCCCATCCCGCCGTCGTCATCGACCGGATGACGCGCCGACGGGTGGAAGGGCGCCTGGCGACGGCCCTGGACGAGCTGAACCGGGGACGACTCGACCGCAGCCGGGTTCTCGAGCTGATGGTCGAGGTAGAATTTTCCGAATGGAACGACCTATTTCTCTACGTCATGGAGGCGATAAAGGGGGGCAACCGGGAATTCCAGCGCACTGTCGCCGAGATCGATCGGCACAAAAGGGGCATCGAACGTTTTCTCGCTAACCTCCCCGACGGGGGGAAGCCCCTGGCGCAGCTGCAACGGATCTCCCCCCTGTGGCAGATCCGGATTCTTGTGGTCGAGGACGATCCCGCGGCCAATCGCCTGCTGCAGCAAACCCTGTCCCGTCTCGGGCATGTGGAGACGGCGGCCAACGGAGAGGAAGGTCTGGAGAAGATCAAGGGCGGATACTTCGACGTGATCCTCTCCGACGTAAAGATGCCCCTGATGAGCGGCATCGAATTCTACCTCCAAGCCCTGCTCGTCGAACCGGATATCGGTGAGCGTTTCCTCTTTTTCACCGGGATCGTTCAGGGAGAGCACCAGGATTTTTTCCGCACCACCGCCGTTTCCCGCCTCAACAAACCCGCCTCCATTCTGAGCATCCGCCGGGCGGTCGACGACATCGCCCACCGTCGCCGCACCTGTCACTGATCTCCTCCCTCCGCGGTGTCGATCGCACCAATCCTTGCCGGACGCCCCTTTCGCCGTTTAAGATAGGGCCTCACCGGGGAATGGTCCCCGGCCAACGGAGGTCTATCGTGAACCTGAAACCGGAATTGATTGCCCAGATGGAAAGGGTGCTGACATCCCTCGAGCAGCTCCTTCCCCGTCCGGTCCCCAGGATCGACTGGGGTACCTGTTATGCCGCCAACTGGCGGCGCCACTCCTTTGCCGGCACTCTCGAACCGATTCATGCGGTGAGCGCCACCACCCTCGACGAACTTCTCGGCATCGATGAACAGAAGCGCCTCGTCGAGAACAACACCCGGCAATTTATCGCCGGGCTCCCCGCCAACAATGTCCTTCTCTGGGGGACCCGCGGCACCGGCAAATCTTCCCTGGTGCGGGCCATTCTCAACGCCTATGCGGTGCGGGGCCTGCGGGTCATCCAGGTTGACAAGAACGATCTGGTTCATCTTCCCGATATCTTCGCCGCCATTGGGGCGCAGCCCTATCGATTCATTCTGCTGTGCGACGATCTCTCCTTCGAACCGGGGGAACTCGGTTACAAGATGCTCAAGAGCGCCCTCGACGGTTCGGTCTACGCGGCGCCGGAGAATGTCCTCATCTACGTCACCTCCAACCGGCGCCATCTCCTCCCCGAATATCCCACCGACAATCTCGGCGCCAAGATGGTCAACAACGAGATCCACCATGGCGAGGGGATCGAGGAAAAAATTTCCCTCTCCGACCGCTTCGGCCTCTGGGTCCCCTTTCATGCCTTCTCCCAGGAGCACTATCTGCGGGTCGCACGGCAGTGCATCGAATCTCTCGGTCGCCGACAGGGGGTGGTCATTCCCTGGACGGAGGAGCTCAGCATCGAGGCGGTTGCCTGGTCCCACGACAAGAGCAAACGCTGCGGCCGCACCGCACTGCAGTTTGCCAGTCACTGGGTCGGTCAGACTCTGCTCGGGGATTGAAATAGGGGCGTCAATGGCCGCCATCGGCGGTCGGGCGCTCCATGATGGCCTCGACGGCAAGGCCGATGGGGATGGCAAAGAGGATGGTGAGGAGGGAGCGGGTGAGGGAGAAGCCCCAGCCGAGGTACTGGACCTCCAGGGGAATCATGGGGATTTTTACCGCGTAGGCGGCCAGGACGGTGACGATCACTCCCCAGCGCGCACCCTGGGCGCGGATGCTCATCAGCAGCGGAAAGATGATGTAGGCCGGGCCGATGAGGACGGTGCCGCAGGCGGCGGCGATGAAAAAGGCGCGAAAGCCCCCTTGTCGGCCGAGGAGGCGGGAAATCAGATCGCGGCTGATCCAGACCTGAATCACTCCGACGAGGCCCATGACGGCAACGATGAGCAGCAGCACCGAGGAAAAGGAGTTGCCGGCCACTTTCAGGGCCTCGAGGGCCCGATCGGGGGTGGCGGAAAAGGCCCAGCCGTAGAGGGTGATGGCCAGCAACAGGAGCCATTGGCTGCGCAGCAGCATCCAGAGAGTTCCCCGCAGCATCATGCCACCACCCCGACCAGCAGGCCGATCAGCAGGGCGGCGAGAAAGGCGATGCCGTTGCGCGCCAGGGCGAAGCGGAGCCCGAAGACTTCGGCCTCCACCGGGAGGGAGAAGACTCCCACGGAGACCCAGGAGACGATGAAGGCGGCAATGGCCGGCGGCCAGGCACCGGCCGCCAGGAGCGACCCCGCCAGGGGAAAGGCGGCCACGGGTGGACCGATGGCCACCGCGCCGAGGAGGCCGCCGCTTAAAAGGGCACTCCACCCCGAGGCGGCGCCGAGGCGGCGCTCGATCACTTCGGGGGGGAGGTAGACCTGGAAGAGGCCGATGAGGGCGAAGACGGCGACGAGAAGAGGGAGGAGCCGCCCCAGGGATTGCCCGGCGACGGCGAGGCTCTGGCGGCAGCGGCCTGGGGAGATTCCGAAGAGCACGCCGTAGGCGATGACGATCAAAAGGAGGTAGGTCAGGCCGACGTTGGTCACAGGGGAGGCTCCATGGCAGGGGATGGGCCATCTTAGCCTGCGCCCTGGCCGGGGGGAAGGGATTTTTAGACCGGCCCCTGGATGGTCCGACAGGCTCCTAGCGCTTGCGGCGCTTCGATTCCCAGAGGGTCGGCTCGACCTCGGCGCTGTAGCGGGCCACGAACTCGCCGATTTCCTCCCGGGTCAGTTCGATTTCCTCGCCGCTGAGCTCGATGCGGTCGCGACGTTCGGCAATCAGTGTATTAAACAACTTCTCCGCATGGTCGGGGCCCAGATGGCAGTAACGAATCAGGCGGGTGACGACGTCTTCCTGGGGCTGGCGGTCGGTCATGGGGGTCTCCTTGGAAAAATGGGGGCTGGTTTACGCCGGTCCTTGCGGCCGGCATCACCGAACCTGTTCCAATTTTATTGCATTTCTCCCTTCTGGCAAGGGACCCCTTTACTGCGGGCGACTCGTCGTGGGACAATGAAGGACCTGCACCCCTGTTTGCCCCGGAGTTTTCATGGATCTGCTTCAACGCTACCGCCTTCTGCTGGAATCGATCGACGCCTGGTTCGCCGGCGCCCTGACCCTGTACGGCGACCGCACGGCCTGCGCCCGGGGGTGCACCGGCTGCTGCCGGGGACTTTTCGACATCACCCTCCTCGATGGCGCCCTTCTGAAGAGCGGATTCGACCGCCTTCCCGCAACGGTACGCCGCCCGGTGCTGAAGATGGCCGAAGAGCGCCTCGCCGAACTGCAGCGCCGCTGGCCCGACTTTGGTCATCCCTACCTGCTCAACGCCATGCCCGACGAGGAGTGGACGGAGATGCCCGAGGAGGACGAGACTCCCTGCCCTCTCCTCGACGGCGACGGTTCCTGCCTGGTCTATGCCTTTCGCCCCATGACCTGCCGCCTCCACGGCCTCCCCAACATCGACGGCAGCGGCGAGTCCTTCTCCGACCTCTGGTGTACCCGCAACTTCACGGGCGACGAAAGTCCCCTGACCCTAACTCCCTTGCGCTGGGAGTTCCGGCGCGCCTTCGAGGAGGAGATGGCTCTCTTCGGCGAATTCACGGCCCGGCGCTTCGGCCAACGCCGCAACGAACTCGACACCTTTATTCCCACCGCCCTCCTCATCGATTTTGCTGCCCTGACCGCCGCCGACCTCCCTGTCCTTCCGGGAGGAATTAGCCGTTGACAACAGAGGTTCTCTATATATAAGATTTCGGATGTCCATTGATGGACGTCTGGGCCTTGGGCCAGAGGGGAGCCGCGCATGAAAATTACCGATTCCGCCAGGGAGAAGCTGCAGACCATTCTCGGAGAAAACCCCGGGAAGAAACTGCGCCTCGTCTTTGAAGGGTTTGGCTGAGGCGGGCCCAAACTGGGCCTGGCTCTGGATGAGCCAAACGACAAGGAAAAAAGCGTCATCCTGGGCGGTCTAGAGATCCTGATCGCCGAGGAGGTCGCGCCCTACACCGCCGAGCAGGTGGTCGATTATGTCGACTCGCGGTTGGGAAAAGGATTTGTCATCCGCAGGGCCTCCGGCGCCGCCGGCTGCTGAGAGGGCGGATGGCCAAGCGCAAAGGGGCCGGTTTTGCTATGCAAAACCGGCCCCTTTCTATTTAAATGCCGCCCTCGGTCGAAGTTCAGGCGCGTTGAAAACTAACGGGGACATCCTGCCGGTGAGCCGCCTCGATCTTCCACAACTCCCGGCCGTTGAAACGGAACTGGTTGGCGATCAGGACGTCGGGAAACTGCTCGATGCGGATGTTGTAGATGTTGACCGCATCGTTGTAGAACTCGCGGCGGTCGGCGATCATGTCCTCGAGTTCGGAGATCCGCAGGCTCAGGCGCATGAAGGCGGCGTCGGCCTTGAGCTCGGGGTAGCGCTCGACCACCATGAAGAGAGACTTGAGGGTCTCGGTGATGGCATTTTGCCCCTGCAGCTTTTCGCTTTCGCTCGTGGCGTTGTTGACCTGGGAGCGGGCCTTGATCACCGCCTCGAGGGTTTGGCGCTCATGCTGCATGTACCCTTCGCAGACCTTGACCAGCTTGGGGAGTTCGTCGAAACGCTGCTTGAGAAGGACATCGATGTTGCTCCAGTCGCGGGCGACGTTGTTGCGCAGCTGCACCAGGCCGTTGTAGATGGTGACGCCGTAGGTGATGAGCACCAGCAGAGCCATAAGCAGTCCTGCCAAAACGATCCAGCCGATCATGTTTGACCTCCTTGACGATAAAGTCGAAGTTTTTGCCGCTAATGTTGTTTGAGAATCCTGAGTATCTGGACGACAGCCCAGAGTGCCGTGGCGAAGGCACCGGTCAGTAAGGGGAAAATGATTCGCGAGTAGTTGCGGGTCAAATGAGCTTCCGATTCGGTTTCGGCGATGACGAAGGGGAGGCTCTTTGTCTGCGGCCGGGCAATGACGACCCGGTCTCCCTGAAGAGAGGCTTGAGGTGTTTTGCTCAGGCTGCGATGGACTACCTCCGCCTCGATTTCCGTACGGGCCCCTTCCCACTCCTCCGGACTGATCTGTCCGTCGCCATCGGTGTCAAATCGTTTCAATTTCAGCGGGTCGCTCTTGAGATTGCGCAGGGCGGCGATGGTTTGTTCCCGGAGAGAGAGCTGAGTTCTCTCTCCGGAGCGGGCAAAGCCGAGGACATAGAGAAAAGTCCCCTCGGCGATGACCTCTTCAACCCACTTTTCGTTGGCGTCGGTTATCCCCGATGTCGCCATCAGGAGTCCCATCCTCCCCGGGAGCCCTTCATTTCTGGTCCGGGGTCTGACCGTAGCCCCCTCGGGATTGACTTGCACCCGTCCCGTTTCGTCCTGAAGGAAGAAGGGGACCTGGCCACTTTCGATTTCGCTCGACAGGCGCCAGTTGGCGTTGTCCCCTCGGACGTATTTTCGTACCCGGTAATAGACGCAGGCCAACTGAGTCATGGGTGAGACCAGAGCATACTGGCGCACCGCCCGCCCCTGCACCTCTACCATGCCCATGGCGACGGAGCGGGTCTTGCTCGTCGGCGTATTCTCCACCAGGCGCTTGAGGCGCAGGTAATAAAAGCTCCCTCCGAAGAGGCTGCCGGCGGCGATCGTCGGAAGAATGCCGGTGCGTACCCCCTGGTACAGAGCTGACCACATCCAGTCGCTGCCGTTGGACAGGAGGGGGAGGAGAATGGCGGCACCGGCCCCGCCGGTGCCGAGCCATATCTTGCTTACGGAGAAGCGGCCGGACCTCTTTTGTGGCGGCGGCAGAGGGAGCCCCTCCTTTTTTTCGGCGATCCTGGCGGCGCGAGGGCCTTCGGACGAGCCGACCGTCCCGGCGGGAAAAAGAATTTCTCCGGCGAGCAGCCCTGCCGGGCCGGCGGCAAGACCGGTCGTCGCCGAGAAATCTGCCGCCCAATCGCCTGCCGGGTCCTTGCGGCGAAGGTCCTCTTTTCGCAGATCGACCATCAGGGAGCCGAAACGGGAGAGGCGAAGGAGATTGGCCCGTTGGCGTTCTTCCTCTCCCCCCTCCGTCTTGAGCAGGCATCCGGGGAGATGGGCCAGGCCAAAATCCGTGCGCAGGGTAAAATCTCCGGCGTGTTCGCGGGTCAGATGGAGCAGTCCCTCAAGGTTGCCGGCGGCGCTGTAGGTTGCTCTCGTCCCTAATCCTGCCGGATTGAATTTGCCGGGAAAAACCCGCAGGGCAGAGACGACGGAGCCCTCTGCATCGAGAAGGTAGAGGTCGAGGACGGGGGAGGCGCGGAGAATGGCCTGATATTGTTCGTCTTCATTGATTTCCGTGGCATGATCGACGCCACGGTAGGCATTTTGCACCAGAAGGCGCCGCAGACCCTTTTCTATGACCTTGCCGGAAAGATCGGCCAGGACCGCCAGGACCGCCTCGCCTCGTCCCAGAGTCACCTTCTCCCGGTGCGTCTCGAAGGAAATGCCGTCTTCACCTGCGGACAGGCTACGAAGGATCGGCGGCGAGAAACGCGGCGGGGAGGGGAGCAAAAGCCAGGATTTAAAGCCATGGCGGCGAAGTCGTCGGGCGGGGTTCTCCAGGTCGGGGCGCTGGCCTTTGGCAAAAAGAGCCAGCCCCCTCCCGGTGAGGCGCTGTCGGATCGTAAAGGCGTCCAACGAGTCGCTGGCGAACCCTTCGGCCAACAGCAGACCCAATCGGTCGTCGATGCCGACCTCCTTTTCGACAATAAGGTAGAGTTCCTGATCCATGAATTCCGTGGTCCGGGCAACGATGACGAGGGCCGGGTGGCCGTTGCGGAGAGGTTAATGCAATCCGCATGCCCGCAGGGCGACGGAGTCCCTATTCTATCGCCGATTCGTAATTGAAGATCGAGGTCCCCGGGACGAGGGTGTCGCGGCGCAGGGCATCGAGAACCCTCTTGCCCCCCTCGGAGAAGGGGCCGAGGTGGGAGAGGTCGGCGGTAAAGCGGCCGCAGCCGAGGCTCTGCAGTTCGCCGAGACGGCCGAGGAGGGAGAAGTCGTTCTCCGGGGTGACGACGGAGAGGCCGCTGCGGCTGTCGACGCGGTAACCGTCGCCGCGGTCGGAGACGACCGGGGTGTCGGAGCGGACGTTGCGGATCGGGATGCGCGAGGTGATCAACGCCACCGTCGAGTAGACGGTGAGAGCCGGCGTGATGCCGGCGTCCCGCCGCAAAATGGCGCCGAGGTTGTCGCGGTCGTCCTCGATGTAGAGGGTCGCTTCCGTCGCGCCGAGCTCCCGCCAGGCCAGGAGCGCCTGGCTGTTGAGGGAAAAGAGGCGATAACCGGTGATCAGGGTGAGCCCGGAAAGGCCGTCGAAAAGGGTGAAGTGCCCGAGATTGTTGAGGCGGAAGGTGGTGAACCCGGCCTGGGTCAGAGTGCGAATCGCCTCCCGGTAATCCCCCCACTGGCCGTCGGTGAGAAAGAAGGGGAGGTCCCAGACCAGGCTCTGTTCCTTCCCGGCCAGGCGCCGGCCGAGGCGGTAGAACCCCTGCAGGTTGCCGGGAGTCAGGGGGAGGAGAACCCGGTCGACTCCAGGGTCGTTGACGATCTGGACGTCGCGGATGTCGCGGATGCCGACGGTGAACTGGCGTTCCCGGGCCGGACGCGGCGCGGCGGCGGGGAGGAGCGCACCCAGGGCGGTCTCGACCCGATGGCGCCGCTCCTTCTTTTCCCGGGTTTCCTCGGCCAGGAGGAGGTCGGCGTAGAAATCGCGGCGAATCTCCTTGAGTCGGCTGGGGGGAATGACCACTGCAGGAAGCTCGCCGGTGGAAAGGTCCTCCAGGACAAAGGGGGAGCCGCCGGTCTTTTCGAAAACGGCGCGCAGCGTCGCGGCGTTCAACGGGCTGTCGCTGGCGGGGTAGGTCTCGACGGCATAGCGGCGTTCGAAGCCTTCCGCTCCGTTCTCGGCGCGGACGATAAGAAGGTCGTCCTGCAGAGCCACGAAGAGGCGCGCCGGCCGGGGAGCGGGGGGGACGTGGGCAAGCTTGCGGCGGCAGGCGGGCTCGCTCATGTTGAAGGCCTGCTCGGAGGAGACCTTGAAGACGGTGTCGCCGACCTGGAAGACGCCTCTGAAGGTCGAGGGGGCGGTCACCAGACTCCCCGCCTGGGCGACCTTCACCGGGCGCTGGCCGACAAGGAGTTCCTTGACGGTGAAGGCCGTCCCGGCCCGGTCGGTCTTCGGTTGGATCCGGATACGGTCGCCGACGTGGATTCGGTCCCGGGTCTTGAAGCTGACCGCTCCCCCTTTGACCGCCCTCACGTCGCCGAGAAAGCGCCCCGTCGCTCCCTTGAGGGCCGGGATGGCGATGTCGGTGGGGATCCCGCCGGGGAGAAAGCCCTTGGTCGGCAGGCGGCCGAAGGAGAGCTTCAAGAGCTCCTTGGCCTCGCGCAGCGCCTCAGGGCGCTGCGGAAGAGGCGCGTCGAGGACCTTGCGGTAGGCGCCGACGACGCTGGCCACATACTCGGCGCTCTTCATCCGCCCCTCGATCTTGAGGCTCATCACCCCGGCGGCGGCGAGCTCGGGGAGGAGGTCGATGGCCGAGAGGTCGTTGGTGGAGAAATAATAGCCCTCCTGCTGGCGGTAGCGGTAGCGGCGCCGGCAGGGCTGGGCGCAGCGCCCCCGGTTGCCGCTTTTTCCCCCGAGCCAGGAGGAGAAGTAGCACTGGCCGGAGAAGGAGAAGCAGAGGGCGACGTGGATGAAGTGTTCGAGGTCGATGGTCGTCTCTTTGCGGATGGCGGCGATTTCGGCCAGGGAGAGTTCCCGGGCGAGAACGGCCCGGGAAAAGCCCATGCGCTCGAGCATCCGCACCCCGGCGGCGTTGTGCACCGTCATCTGGGTCGATGCGTGCAGCTCGAGGGCGGGAAAATGCTCCCGGGCGAGGCGCCATACGGCAAGGTCCTGCAGGATCACCCCGCCGACCGCCATTTTTTCCAGGGCCGAGAGGGTCTCCACCAGCAGCGGCAGCTCCCCTTCCTTGACCAGGGTGTTGAGGGTCACAAAGACCTTGCGCCCGAGGGGGCGGGCGTAGCCGACCATCTTCTCCAGCTCTTCGAGAGAGACGTTCTTGGCCTTGGCCCGGGCGGAGAACTCCTTGAGGCCGGTATAGACGGCGTCGGCTCCGGCTTCCATGGCGGCGAAAAACGCTTCGGGGCTCCCGGCGGGGGCGAGAAGTTCGGGACGGGGTGCAGGGTGTTTCGACATCGGTGCTCCGGGGGGGTCCGCCGCGGCGGATCGGGGAAATAAAGGGGCCGGGTTCATAAAGACCCCGGCCCGTAGTTTATCAGGACTTGTTGTAAAAATACCATGCCCCGTCGCGCGGAGGCAACCGCAAACTCAGAGAACCTAGCCCATCAGGCCGCGGTCGACGAAGCTGACGTATTCGCCGCTGCCGATGATGATGTGATCGAGAACACGTACCCCCATCAATTCGCCTGCCTGGCGCAGGCGGCCGGTGATGTCGATATCCTCGCGGCTCGGGGTGGGGTCGCCGGAGGGATGGTTGTGGACGAAGAGGACCGCGGCCGCCGAGTCGCGCACCACCGGGGCGAAAACCTCCCGGGGGTGGACGATGCTCGCCGACAGGCTCCCCTCGGAAATGCGCACCTCGCGGATCACCCGGTTCTTGCCGTCGAGAAGGAGGGCGAAGAAGACCTCGCGCTTGTAGTCGCGCAGCCGCTCATGGTAGTGGGCAAAGACGTCGGCGGAGCTGGTGAAGCGGTCTCCGGGGCGCAACTCCTCGGTGGCAAAGCGTCGGGCGATCTGGAAAACAGCCTGCAACTCCGCCGCCTTGGCGGGGCCGATGCCCTTGAGTTCGCAGAGTTCGGCCGTGTTGGCCTGGGCCAGCGCCCGCAGGGAGCCGAAGCGGCTCAATAGCTGCCGCGCGTGGTCGAGGGCGCTGGTGGCGGTGGCGGCATCGCCGGTGCGCAGCACCAGGGCGAGAAGTTCGGCGCTGCTCAAGGTCTCGGCTCCGTTGTGCAGCAGCTTCTCCCGGGGGCGCTCCTCCTCCGGCCAGTCTTTGATCCGTTGCATGGTGTCTCCCCCGACAGGCGTTGTTATTTTTGCCGGGCGATTCTAGCACGAATCGTTCAGGAGGGAGAGGATAAAGTTAGCGAAGGCCAATGTAAAAGCGGGGCACCCTGATTCAGGTGCCCCGCTTTTCTTACCTTTGGCCGGGAAGGTTATTTCAGCGTCTCGATTTCGTGGGGGGGGAGTTCGGTGGTCCTCTCCTTGAGGGGACTTCCCCAGAAGGTGCCGAGGACATTTTTGTCCCGCTCGCTCAGCACTGCCCCCTTTTCCACCATGCGCTCTTCGAGTTTTTCCAGGGCGGCGCGTTTCCTGATGGCGACATCGACCCGCTCCCGGGTGTGACAGACGGTGCAGCGGAGGTCGATCACCCGCTGGAACTCCTCCATGCCGCCGAAGCGGTGGGCGCCCAGGTCCTCCACGCCCCGGGCCGCATCCGGGACGGCAACCAGCAGAACCAGGAGCAGCGTTGCGAGGAAGAGGGGGCTATTCGCGAACAAAGATGTCGATATCGGTTTCATGAACCATCCCCATGAGGTGGGCGTATTCCGATTCGATGAGGGCATAGTGATCGCTGGTCTCCTTGGCCATTTTTTCGAAGATCGACCGCACCACCGGATCGACGATCTTGGCGGCGGTGAGGCGCAGGTTTTTCGCCAGATCCTCCTCTTCGCGGAGTGCGATCTCCATCGCCTTGCGCTCATGAACCTTGTCGTCGATGGCTTTTCTCAGATCGTGAAGCATGGCCGTATCCTTGCCGGGGGGGGTCGCCATGAATTCGTCGAAGGTACCCAGGTCGTTCCCCTTGTAAAGATCAAAGAAGTGGCCGGCGTGCTCCCGTTCCTCGCCGGCGAGGAGGGTAAAAACCTTTTTCCCCCGGGGATTTTTGGTGATTTCGGCGGCCATCGTGTAGAAATCCATGACGTTTTTTTCGGTCTGGATCGCCAGTTTCAGAGCTTGCTGGACGTTGAATTCCTGCGGCATGCGGCGCTTCTCCTTTTCATCAGGCAAAGTATTGAATATCGTTTGTCTTTGCCAAATTATTACCGAAAACATCCCCATGTCAAATGGCGCTCCGGGAAAATCTCTCCGGCGGGGAGATCAGCGAGCCTTGACGGCGGCCTGCCACTTGTCGTCGACGTTGTTCTTCAGCCAGGACCCGTCCCACCACTCCAGGGGATTGACCGGTACTCCGGAGACGATCATTCCGAAGTGAAGGTGGTCGCCCCCGGCCATTCCCGACATCCCCGAGCGTCCCAGCACATCACCCTTTTTCACCTCCTCCCCTTCCTTGACCCCGATCTGGCTGAGGTGGCCGTAAAGGCTCTGCAGCCCCAGGCCGTGGTCAAGAATGACACACTTGCCGTAGATTCCCAGTGTTCCGGCAAAGACTACCCTGCCGTTGTTGGCCGCCTGGACCGGGGCGTGGGAAACGGAGGCGAGGTCGATGCCGAGGTGAACCTGCTCGTCGACGACGGTCTTGTTGTGGATATAGCTGCGGCGCTCGCCGAAAAGGCCGCGGGTTTGCGTCCCGGGCTGGCGGAGAAAAGGGCCCTGCCAAAGAGGAGCGGTCGCCGTTTGCCGGCCGTAGTCGAGAAGGGAGGCGCGGTTGGCCGCCCGCAGTTCGCGGTTGAATTTGAGAAAAAGTTCCAGGGGATTGTCGGTATCGGGAAAGCTGAGTTTGAATTCGGGAGCCTTGGTCTCGAGAAAGAGCGCGTCGAGAACGATGGGGGTCTTGGCAAAAGTGCGGGAATTGGCGCGGTAGTAAAAGGGGCCGAGTCCCCGGTTGCCGGCACGGTCGACGGCGACCAGTCGCGGTTTGAAATCATCCGTCGCCAGGTCGTGGGGGAGGGCGAAGAGGGCGGCGTAGAAACCTTCCGGCTGTTTGTGGCCGGGGAAGAAGCGTTCGCCGAGTTCGATGCCGCTTTTTTCCACCTCTTCGGAGAGCGTATAGAGGATCAGCCCGGCCCCCCCCTGATTGAAATTGTGGGCGGTACTCAGCACCGTGACCTCGGGGGGAGAGCTGTCGTATTCCAGGGGGAAGCGGATCGAGGTGGTGTTGCCGGAACCGAAATGGTAGATGGAGCGGTCGACGGCGGTGATCAGCAGTTCGAAGGGGCCGTCCTCGAGTCCGGCTTTCTCCAGGGTGAAGGTCATTTCTTGAGGAGGGCTGTCCACGGCGGGTGCTACATCGACGAGGACGACCGTCCTCTCCTTCTGAATGGCTTCCACTCTGAGAGAACGCAGACCTGATCCCGGGTCGCTTGCCGAGAGTTGCAGGGACCGGCCGGGGGCGACGGAGCCGCTCTCCGGCTTCAGGAGGATCAGCGGCCCCTGGGTGTCGCTGAAATAATAAAAGGCACCGGTGGCCAGGGCGATCACCAGAACGGTCATGAGCAGAATCGGTTTTTTCATATTTTATTCCTCGTGGGGGTGTTTTGATCTTCAGGGGGGTACAGGCAGAATGGGGGAGTATCCTATCCCCATTGCGGTCCGGAGGCAATATCCCTCAAGTGGTTGTCGATCTTTTTCCCTACCAGGGGATTTGACTGCCGTCCCAGCTCCAGAGTTTGCCGCTGTCTTCCGGGGTCAGGGTCGCCAACACCCGGTAAAGGCCGGCGGCGCTCTCGGCGGGGGAGCCGGGGGCCTGGGGACCGCCGATGTTTGTTTTCACCCAGCCGGGGTGGAGAGCCACGGAGGTGATGCGGCGATCGGCCAGATCAACGGCAAGGCCCTTCATCACCATATGCACCGCCGCCTTGGATGTGCGGTAGGCGTAGCGCCCCCCCGAGGTGTTGTCGGCGATGCTGCCGAGCTGGCTGCCGACAGTGGCAATGATCCGGCGGCGGCTGCGCGCCACATGCTCGACGAAGGCCACGGCCATATGGTAGGGGGCGAGGGTGTTGACGCGCAGGGCCTCCAGCCATTCCCCGGTGTCGATGGGGCCGAACCTCTGGGGGGAGGGGCCAGCGACGCCGGCGTTGTTGAAGAGGATGTCGATGCTCAGGTCGCCACAGGTTTCGGCCAGGGCGCGAATCTGCGCGCTGTCAGCGACGTCCAGAGGGTGGATCGCCACTCTCCCGCCGCTCTGTTCGGCGATGGCCGAAAGCTCGACGGCCTGCTGCGGTCGCCGGCAACAGGCGAGCACGTGCCAGTTGTAGCCGGCATAGGTGCGGACCAGCTCGAGGCCGATCCCGCGGTTGCTGCCGGTGATCAATATGGTCGACGTCATGATCGCCTCCCGCACGAATTTGCACCAGGGTGTCCTGCCTCCCCTTCATGGCCGTCCGACAGGACCTCGGCTTCCGTGACCTGCGTCCCTGAGGGCGCGGTCACTTGAGCTGGAAGGCGACCTTGATCACCACCTGGTATTCGCAGACCCGGCCGTCCTTATCGACGTGGCCGCGCATTTCCATGACCTCGAACCAGGAGATGGCCTCCAGGCTCTTATGGGCCTTGGCGATCGCCACCTGGATGGCGTCCTCGAACCCCGACTTGGAAACCCCGATGATTTCAACCTTCTTGTAGATCCGGTCTTCGCCGTAAGTCATGAGTTTCTCCCTTTTCAAAGGTGGCCGTCGCTATCAATACTAGCACCGGCCTCCGGGGTGTAAAGGGAAGGGGTTCACCCCTGCGCCCGGATCGCCGAGAGGCCGGCGGCCAGGGTCGGATAGAGGAGCTCGACCCCGAGTTCTTCGCGCATCCTGCGGTTGTCGATGCGCCGCGATTCGCTGTTGTAGGAGAAGAGGAGGGGATTCATCACCTCCCGGGCCTCCTGGCGGGAAACCTGCGGGGGGGCGGGGAGTCCGTAGGCGGCGGCGACGGCGTTGAAGTAGTCGGTCATCGTCCCCTCCTCCCCGTCGCAGACGTTGTAGATGGCTCCCGCCGTTCCGCGTTCCGCCGCCGCCAGGCAGACCCGCGCCAGGTCATCGGCGTGAATCCGGTTGCTGCAGGGGGCCTCGGACTGCCTGAGGACCGGCTGACCCGATCGGAGCTTGTCGAGGGGGAGTCGCCCGGGGCCGTATATCCCGGCCACCCGCAGGATCGTCACCCCGATGTTTCGCCCCTCTCCCCAGGCAGCCAGAAGCCTTTCGGCGTCGAGGCGGCGCCTGCCGCGGGCGGTCTCGGGGTTGACCGGTGACTCCTCGTCGATCAGGACGCCGCCGCAGTCGCCATAGACGCCGGTGGTGCTGAGATAGATCAACCGGGCCGGCTCCTCTCCCGGATCGACGGAGGCCCCGAAGACCCGGACCCGCGGATCGCTTTCGCCGCCGCCGGGAGGGGGGGCGAGGTAGAAAACCGTCGCTCCTCTGGTCGGCAGGGAAGGGACGGGGAGTCCGCCGTCAAGATCGCCGATAACCGGATGGATGCCGAGACCCCTGAGGACCTCGGCGTGCTCCGGGGAGCGGGTCAGGGCGGTGACGCGGGCTCCCTGTTCGAGTGCCAGGGCGGCGACCCGCCGGCCGACGTCGCCGCAGCCGATGATCAGAACCTGTTCCATGGAGTTTTCTCCTTGATGGCTAATGGACCGGTGGCGGCCCAGGGGGATTTCTTCCCCCCCCGGCCGTTTTCCTGAGATTGATTCCCCGGCTCAGGAGGGCGCGGCCCTGCCGGAAATGTCCCGCCGCTCGGCCTGTCAGGCCAGGCTCTTCATGACAATCTCGTAAACATCCCGGGAGATGCCGGCGACGGCGGCGATGCGCTCGAGCTGCCCTTTCATCAGCGCCTGGCGTTTTGGATCGAAGCGGCGCCAGTTGCTGAAGGCGCCGGCGAGGCGGGCGGCGACCTGGGGATTGACGGGGTCGAGAGCCAGAACCTGATCGGCGCAGAAGGCGTATCCGGCTCCGGAGGGGTCGTGGAAGCGGGCGGGGTTTCCCTGGCAGAAGGCGCCGACCAGGGCCCGGACCTTGTTGGGGTTTTTGCTGTTGTAGGCCGGGTGCCCGAGGAGGCGCCTGACCTCGGCGAGGGTGTCGGTCCGTCTTGAGGTGGCCTGCAGAGACAGCCACTTGTCGAGGACCAGCGGATCGTTCTGCCAGCGGCGGTAGAAATCGTCCAGAGCCGCCGCCCCCTCCTCCGTGGCGCTTCCGGCCAGGGCGCCGAGAGCGGCGATGACGTCGGTCATATTGTCGGCGCGCTTGAATTGCCCGAGGCAAAGGGAGCGCAGCGCCGGGTCGTCGAGGGTCATCAGGTAGGAGAGAACGAGGTTTTTCAGGGCCCTTCGGCCGACGGAAAGCGGATCGGGACCGTAGGGCCCGTTCTCCCGGTGGTCGGTGTAGGCGGTCAACAGGAGCTGGCGCAGGTCCGTGGCCAGTTGCCGCCGGAAGAATTCCCGCACCTCGTGGATGGCCGAAGGGTCGATGACCGGCAGCTGCTCGGCGAGAAAGGTCTCGCTCGGCAGGGTCAGGGCCAGGGCGATCAGGGCCCGGTCGGCATCGCGGTCGCCGAGGAGCTCGCGGAAGGCGTCGGGAAGGAGGGGGTCGAGGACGAGGGTCTCGCCGCGGCCGAAGGCCTCGACCTGACGCAGCAGAAGGCGGGTGGAAAGCTGCTGGCCGGCTTCCCAGCGATTGAAGGGGTCGTTGTCGCGGGCCATGAGAAAGGCGAGGTCGTTGTCGTCGAGATCGGTCTTCAGACGCACCGGGGCCGAGAAGTTGCGCAGCAGCGAGGGGACCGGGGCTTCGGGGAGGTTGATGAAACAAAAGGTCTCTTCAGCGCGGTGCAGCGACAGGATTCGCGTCCCCGCCGCCGGAATCGCCTCCCCTTCGAGCTGCAGGGGGAGGTCGCATCCGCTGCGGTCGACAAGCCCGAGGGCCAGGGGGATGTGGAAGGGGGCCTTCTCTGCCTGGCCGGGGGTCGGCGGGCAGGACTGGCGGACGGTGAGGGTGAAGGTGCGCCTCTCCTCGTCGTAGGCGCATTTCACGGCGAGCTCGGGAGTCCCGGCCTGACTGTACCAGAGGCGGAACTGCTCGAGGTCGATCTCCCCCGCCTCGGCCAACGCCGCCAGGAAGTCGTCGGTGGTGACGGCCTGGCCGTCGTGGCGCTGGAGGTAGAGGGCGAGTCCGCTGCGAAAAGCGTCGGCGCCAAGGAGCGTATGATACATGCGGATCACCTCGGCCCCCTTGTTGTAGACCGTGGCGGTGTAGAAGTTGTTGATCTCCACGTAAGAGTCGGGACGGACCGGGTGGGCCATGGGGCCGGCATCCTCGGGGAACTGGGTGTTGCGCAGCAGGCGCACCTCCTCGATGCGCTTTACCGGGCGCGAGGTCATGTCGGCGGAGAACTCCTGGTCGCGGAAGACCGTCAGCCCCTCCTTGAGGCTGAGCTGGAACCAGTCGCGACAGGTGACGCGGTTGCCGGTCCAGTTGTGAAAATATTCGTGGCCGATCACCCCCTCGATCCCCTGGTAGTCGGCATCGGTGGCGGTGTCGGGGCGGGCGAGGACGTACTTGGAGTTGAAGATGTTGAGCCCCTTGTTCTCCATCGCCCCGAAATTGAAGTCGTCGACGGCGACGATCATGTAGATGTCGAGGTCGTACTCGAGGCCGTAGGTCTCCTCGTCCCAGGCCATCGCCTTCTGCAGCGAGGCCATGGCGTGGGCGCAGCGGTCGGCGTTGCGCGCCTCGACGTAGATCTGCAGGGTCACCTCCCGTCCCGAGCGGGTGCGGAAGCGGTCCTCGATCTTCACCAGATCGCCGGCGACAAGGGCGAAGAGGTAGGAAGGCTTTTTGAAGGGGTCCTCCCAGCGGGCGAAATGTCGTCCCCCCGGGAGATTCCCGGTCTCCACCAGATTGCCGTTGGCGAGGAGGACTGGAAAGCGCCGGTCGGCGACGAGGGTGGTTGTGAAGCGGGCCATGACGTCGGAGCGGTCCGGGTAGTAGGTGATCTTGCGGAAACCCTGGGGTTCGCACTGGGTGCAGAAATTGCCGCTCGACTGGTAGAGCCCCTCCAGGGAGGTGTTTTCCCGGGGGCGGATCGCCGTCTCCACCTCGAGGACAAAGGCCTCGGGGACGCCGGCAATGGTCAGGGTTTCGTCGTCGAGTCGGTAATCCTCGGCGGTCAGGGGGCGGCCGTCGAGACGCACCCCCCGCAAGGCGAGGCTGCGTCCCTGGAGAACCAGAGAGCTTTCCCCGCGGCCAAGGTCGGGATTGCGACGCAGGGCCAGGCGCGAGCGGACGAGGGTGAGGTCGTCGCCGAGATCGAAATGGAGGTCGACGGTCTCGACCAGGTAGGGCGGGGGGGAGTAGTCCCGGAGATAAATAGCCAGGGGTGTCGTCATGGGAATCGTCCTGTCGTAGTCTGGGCTCGTTACCCCTTTCTTCCGAGGGAAAAAAGGGGGAGGCAATGCCAGGGGAGACGATACTAGAAAACGGGGAAATAATCAAAAGGCCTGGCTCCTCTTCGGGAGTCTGGTTTGCTTACTAAAGGTCGCAGATGCTCGCCCTTTCGGGGATTTCGTTGCAATAACGGCAGGGTAGCTTCGGGTGCGGCGCGGAACGGGGGAGAGGTATCGTTTTCTGGCGGACGGCTGCGGCCGGGGGATTTGAAAGGTTTTTCTTTCCGTAAGGAGGTTTCTTACGGGACCTCGTGCCGGGAAGCCATGGTCCTGAGCCGCTGCGCCTGACCGAGGGCCTGAGGGACCCGGATGGTCACCGGGCCGGAGAGGATTCCCGGGGGGAGATCGGGATGGAGTTCAAAGCTTCCGTCCTCCCAGCTCAGGGCGTCGGCCAGTGCCCGAACCACCAGCTGGCAGAGGGCGCTCTCCAGTTCCTTGCGCTCGAAGACTTTTGCCGTCAGGAGATCGGCGGTAAAGCGCTCTCCGCGGCGGCGGCTCTCCGCCAGGAGCGATTCCATCCGCGCCACATCGAGACAGCCGGTGGCGCTGAGGAACTCCCCCAAACGCTCGCCCGGACGGGTCGAGGTGACGAAAACCATCTCACCGTCCTCGAAGTAGAAGGTCTTGGCAATCCCGGCCCGGGCGACGCCCAGGCGGCCGGTCTTCCCCTGGACCTCGACAGCCTCCACAATATTGTAGAGCGAGATCGTTTTCAGATCGCCGACAATGGTCTTCATTCCCTCGCTCTCCTGGTTCTCCGCTCCCTGCGTCAGTTGCAAGGGGAAGAAGTGACGTGAAAAACCGTAAAGGCAATGAAAGATTCGTGCCGGACTTTTTCTTTTCGGGAAAATTGGCTCCGAATGGCACTTGGAACGCCCCTTGCTGGTTCTACGGAAAAGAGGTGCCGTTATGACCGTAAACAAAAAATTCTACCGGCTGCTGGCTCTTGTCCTTCTCCTCGGCGGGTGCGGGCTCGAGGTGCCGACGCTGCCGCCGGGGAGCCGGTCAGCAGTCGTTGACGGCAGCATCGATGGGCTTCTCCAGCACCAGGTCGATGTCGATGGCGGGGTGTCCTCCCTGGCCCGGGAGTGCGTCGGCGCCCCCTATCGTTACGGCGGCAACGGTCCGGAAGGCTTTGATTGCAGCGGCCTGGTCCATTACGTCTTCGCCCGCTCGGGACTGCGGGTTCCCCGCACCTCGACGGAGCAGTACCTTCAGGCGCAGAGGGTTCCGTTGGCGGAACTGCAGCCCGGCGACCTGTTGTTTTTCCGGGTCTCGCGACAAAAAGTGTCACATGTGGGCATTTACATCGAAGGGAACACCTTCATCCATGCCCCCTCCTCCGGCAGCGCAGTCTGCTACGCCACCCTCGAAAACCCTTACTGGCAGACGCGTCTACAGGGCGCCGGACGCTATCCGCGGAAACCTTGAGAAGGTCTGACAAGGGGGCGCCGTCCGGGAAGGGGTTTTCTTTCCGGAAGAGTTTCAGGCGTTCACAAAACTGGCCGGGGAGAGTGAAGCCTCAGGCCGCAAGGGGCCGCATCTGCGAGGTCGATCGGCGGGGCGGGAATGGACGGCGGAGAAGATCTGCTTATTGATCCGACCGATCTGGCGGCATCTGCACAAAAGCACAGTAACGCACCGTCGAAGAGGAGCCGGATTTTTACGGGGTTGACTATGGAAACAGCCGCGCTTCTCGGCTATATTGAAAGAAACAGGAGCGCCGATGCTGTCGGCTCTCCACCCCAACCGGAACTCACGCCTCCACACCTTGGCGCGTCGCACTTACCCTCCTGAGCGGCGCGTCTTTTTTTGTCCGCGCCGCACCGGGTCAGTCGATCACCGTTCCCCGGGACTCGACATTGAGAATCGTCATCAGGGAGGCGGGATTGAAGGGGCACTCCTGGCTCTTGCCGGGGCGGTCCCAGACGATCACCTCCCTGCCGCTGGTGCGGGTTTCGCGGTGAATGTTCCCGAGTTCGCGTTCCTTGAGGAAGGCCCAGACCTGCTCCATATCGAGAAGTTCATAGCCTTCGAACTCCTCGTCGGGGCGGACATTCTGGATGAACTCGTCGATCTCTTCAAAATTGAGAAAATCCTGCTCCTTGCGCCACCATTTGATAAAGCAGAGGCGCGGGTTGCGGTTTTCCTTGACCTGACGGAGTATGTCGTTTCCTGTCATTGTGTCCCCCTTTCCCGGAGCCGCGCAAGGGAGGGCTCCCCTCGCGGTTCCAGTTAAAGTATAGCGCCGGGGAGCGGTCCTGCAATCGGCCGTCGCGTCGGGCATGATTCTCGCAAAAATGGAAAATGTTGCCGCCGGAAAGAGATCTTCGGCATGCGTCGGCCATGATTTGTGTTAACCTTGCGGCACTGGACGCAATGACGCTGTCCGTTTTTGTTATGTGATCTTCGGGAGGAACTCCTTGATTTCAAAAAAAATCCTGCTGGTCGATGATGTGGAACTGTTTCTTGAGATGGAAAAGGATTTTTTCCGCAGGGAGAATTTTACGCTGCTGGTCGCTCGCAGCGGCCGCGAGGCGTTGGAGGTGATGCAGAGGGAGAGCCCCGACCTGGTCTTCATGGACCTCTACATGCCCGAGGGAAACGGCGACGATATCTGTCGGCAGATCAAGGAAAACCCCGAGACCCGGGGGATTCCGGTGGTCATCGTCACCAACAGTCGCGATGAGGCCGATTTTGCCCGCTGCCGGCAGGCCGGCTGCGAGGAACTCCTGATGAAGCCCGTGGCCCGCGCCCCTTTTCTGGCTGCGGCCTATCGCATTCTCAAGGTTTCCGATACCGATACGCTGCGCATCCATACCCGACTGCCGGTGCGTTATGGCATCGACGGCGCCGAACCGACGTCCGGATACACCTATGATCTGAGTACCGGCGGGCTCTTCATCGAAACGGACAAGCCGCACCTCACCCACACCACACTCCACCTGGAGATCAACCTCCTCCAGCCGGGAACCGTCCTGCACTGTCAGGGGCGGGTCGCCTGGGCAAACCATGCCGACTGGGTGCGCAAGGGAGACCTGCCGTCCGGCATGGCCATCCAGTTCCTCGCTCTGAGCCCTGCCAACCGCGATACCCTGCGTGCCTTCGTCGCTCGGAAAAGATCGTTTTCGGCTTCTACCCCTCTCTGAAATCCCCGCCGCACGCTCCCATCTTTCGGCAAACAGGACCAACCTCCGCTCAGAACATTCCCCTGCGAGGGGGAAACTACCAGGGGGGGCGAAGCCAGGCCCTGAGCCGCCGGGAACGCAGCAGGCGATTGATCTCTTCGAGCCTGGCCTCCACCGATTCCCGGCCGCAGGCGATGGCCTTCTCCGGGTGGGTGAAGTCCGCCCAGTGCAGGGTCTGCACCGCCGGCCGCAGGACGATGTCCGCCCGGGCCAGCTTCTCCCGGGCGAGGGCGTAGCGGCTGATGGTGTCGGCGCGGAAGATGATGTCGAGGGCGCGGCGGCCATGTTCGAGTTCGCTGATGTCCCTGGCGACATCGACGGCGATCACCAGGTCGGCCCCGAGATGCAGCGCCGGTTCGATGGGGACGGCGTCGATCCAGCCGCCGTCGACCAGTTGCATCTCCCCCCAGGGGACCGGCGGCAGGATTCCCGGGATCGCGCAACTGGCGGCGAGGGCGCGGCGCAGATTCCCCCGGTCGAGAACGCACTCCTGTCCCCCCGTGAGATCCGTGGCCGCGGCGGCAAAGGGGATGCGGGTCGAGCTGATGTCGATATCATCGACGAGGGTGGCGAAGTTTTCCTCCACCGTGGCCTCGGAGATAAAGGACCCGCGGGCCAGGGTGGAGGTATAGAAGAGCCCTCGGCGGGCCAGCCGGGTAAAACGGTAATAGAGTCCCTCCCCTTCGAGAAGGTCCCTGTCCCGGATGAAGTCGAGGCGCCCCTGGGCAAAGACATCGCTGGCGAGGTAGGCCAGGAGCTTCTCCCGCACCCTGCCGATGTCAGGGTCGATGGCGTACAGGGCGCCGATGATGGCGCCCATGCTCGTCCCGGCGACGACATCGATGGGGATATCATGGGCAATCAGCGCCTCGATTACCCCGATGTGCGACAGCGCCCGTGCGGCACCCCCTCCCAGAGCCAGTCCGATTTTCAATCGCTTCCCCAGTGGCTTTCTCCCTTTTTTGCTCCCCGAGAGGAGCATCTCCATCCTGCCGTTGCCTGTCGACCGGCCATCACCGCCCCTTTTTCGTGGCGGGATCCTTACAACGAGGTTGTCAAAATATCGACAGGTGTCAAGATCCCGCCCCGTCGGCGCTCAGCCGAGCGGTGAGGCGCAAAAAATTTTCGGTCAGGGCCGGATTCAGTTCCGTTCCGGACAGTTGACGCATGATGGCGGTGATCCCCTCCATCTCCATCGGGTCGTGGTAGGCGCGGCGGGTGCGCAGGGCGTCGAAGATATCTGAAACCATGGTCATCTGGCTGGCGAGGTTGAGCTCCCAGTTCGAGGCGACTTTCGGGTAGCCGCTGAGGTTGTATTTCATGTGGTGCTCGTAGGCGGTGAGAACCGCCAGACGCGGAACTCCGGGGGTGTCGAGGAGGTACTGAGCCCCCCTGACGGGGTGCTGTTTCATCACCGCCCATTCCTGCTCGTCTAGAGCGCCGTTTTTGTTGAGAATCTCTTCCGGAATGTAGAGCTTGCCGACATCGTGGAGCATGGCGGCGATGCCGATGTCGTGGAGGAGCGGCCCGTCGATCCCCAGGGCCATGGCCTGGGCGAGATTGAGGATGCAGACGTTGGTCGAATGGGTGAAGGTGTAGTCGTCGACGGCGCGCAGCGGGGCCAGGGCCATCAGGGGATCGGCCTCGCTGCAGAAGGCCTCGACAAAGCCGTGGACGACTTCGGAAATCCCCGTCACCTGCAGCCGGCCGTGTTTCCTGACCCCCTCGCAGAGGTCCTGAAAACGGGCCCGCTCTTCTACGGGGAGCTCGGCAAGGTCGAGGCGCTTGCTGCCGCCATCCTCCGAGGCCTCCTGGCGCACTTCCACCCGGCCGAGGCGCAGGTGCTCCGAGGAGCGGATTTCTTCCTTCTGCCGAAGCGGTCCGGCCAGGGACCCGACCAGGGCGGCGAGTTCGCCGCCGTCGATGCCGCCGACGAACTTGAGATGGCCGATGCCGTGGCGGCCGAGGGTCTGGGCGAAGCGGTTCAGATACATCCCCGCGGGGAGGGGAGCTCCGTCGGCCACCACTTCTCCCTCGATAATCAGCAGCGGCAGGGGTCCTTCTGCCAGAAGGGGAAGGAGAGCGCTGCGGGCGCTCTCCGTGAGGTGCAGCACCTGGCGATGGCGCGGAGAATAGAGCGTGGCGTTGGCCACCGCCATGTCGAGCAGACGGATGAATTCGCCGATTTTCTGCCGGCGTGTATCGCTCATGCGCCCCTCCCCTGCAGATTTTTCAAGGTCTGTGCCGCCGTACGGGCGACTTCTCCCGACCCGGAGCGGGCCGCCTCGGCGAGAATGGGGGCGGCATCGGCGGCAGGATAGTATTCCAGGGATTTAACGATCTCCAGCTTCAGCCGGCCGTGAAGTATCGGATGGAAGAGGCTGTTCGACCGCAAGCGCCGCCCCAGTTCGGGGAGGGCCGCAGGGTTCCCTGTTTCGGCCAGCGCCTGGACCACCCCCTTCTTGAGATCATAGTTGCCGCCGGTGAGGACGCCCTGGTTCAGCAGCGCCAGCAGCGTCCGAAAAACGGCAGGATTGGGGGTGCGGGGCGCCAGAAGCACGGCGCGGAGCTGCTCTGCCGGATCGTTGTCGCCAAGCATCTCAAGGAGGACGCGCTCGGCGCCGGGGGCGCGAAAGTGGAGAAGAGTCGCCAGGGCCTCCTGGCGGACCTTGGGATGGGGATGATCGAGAAGCGGCTTGATTTCCGTCGTTACCGCCGGGTCGTTGAGGATGCGCAGAAGCAGGATCAGGTTGCGGACGAAAAACCAGCGGCCGTCGCCGAGACGGGCCAGAATCGCCGGGAGGGTCCGGTTACCGAAGGCCTGGAGGCGCTCCATGTAGTAGCGGCGCAGAGGGATGGCGTTGGCGGCCGCCAGCCGGTCGAGGAGGGGTTCGACAAAGGGGAGTCCGACGGCGGTGATCAGCGCCGCGATTTCCTCGAACTTCTCCTTCCCCCAGAGGTTGAGTGCGTTGAGGGTTTCCTCGAGAAAATGGGGGCGGGTAAAGGCGGCCAGGAGCTCCTGATGCAGAGGGAGGGCGGCCTCCTCCCCGGCGCCCCGGCGCAGCCGGGCGTGCATATGCAACAGGGAGACGAAATCCCCCATTTCGAGAAAATAGTCGCAGAGTTCCAACAGATTGCGTTTCAGGGATTGGGTTTGGGATTCCGAGGGATCGTTGCTGAGGATCTCGAGAATGATGGCGCTGACCCGGGTCTCCACCTGGTGGCTGCCGAGAGTCTTCTTGAGCCCCTCGAGTTTGCCCTCTTGGTCGCTTATCGGTTGTTCGACGGTGAGAACCTTATCGAGTAGAATCTGATAGCCGGCGGGGACAAACCGATCGGCTTCGACTTCGCGAAAGATCAGATCGAGGCGCTCGGCGGCGTCTTCATCGGTGGACGGGACCCCTCCGGTGACCTTCCCTCCCGGGTCGCTGCCGTGCCGGGAGAGCTTTTGCAGAATGCCGAAGATTGCCGGCGGCACCGGCAGGCGGCGGTCGTTGATGTCGGCGAGGGTTTCGGCCACCCTGTCCGGGGAGAATTTCTGAAAAAACTCCGTTGCCAGGGACCCCTCGCCGGAGAGGGCGCCGAAGGTGCTGGAGAGAAACTGGCAGCGCAGTTCGGGGTTGAGGCGGCCGACCAGATCGGCGAGCTTTTCCAGGGCCAGACTGCGGGTTTCGTCGTCCGATTGGCCAGGTGCGAGACGGCGCAGAAAGGCGACGATGCTTGCGCCGTAGTCGGCGGGGTTGGGGTCGAATTCGTCGTTGAGAAGGGCGGCGACCGCTCCTGGGCCCAACTCCTCGAAGCCGGTCAGAGGGGCGCCTTCGGGGTCGAGGCGGGCATGGAGTAGGGCGGTGATGAATCCTTCCCAAAGGGGGATGGCCGGCGGCGCTGCGGGGTCCTGGCCGGGCGGGAGAACCCGGAGCTCCTCGGTGGCGGCAAATGCCTGGTAATCGATCTCTTCGACGGAGATGTTGCGGATTCCGAGCCCCTCCAAAAGGAGGGTCAGGCCTCCGGCCTCCCGCACGTCCTCGCGGCTGTGGGAGAGGAGCTCGTTGAAGGTTGTGATTTCCCCCCGGGTCAGGCCGCGGCTGAAGGTGAGGGAGGCGACCCCGAGAGCAAAGAGGTGACGGGCCAGATCCTGAAAGACGGGGTTTTTGCGCTCGAGGCAGGCCTCGCCGACCACCAGAGTCTCCCGGGCGACGCCGAGGGTCACCTCGTCGCAGCTCTCGAGGAGGGTGGCGAAGATCTCCATGGTCTTCCCCGCCGCCGCGGCGATCACCGGGTGCCCCTTGGGATAGGCCGACATCTGGCGCCGGGCGATGTTGAGTTCGTAAATGAACCGGCTCAGGGCCCTGATGTCGGGGTCCCGGTCGGGGGTGGGGGGAAAAGACGGCAAGCGAACCTCCGTTGGACGGTGCCGGCCGGGGGCGGCCATTTTTCCGGATTATAGCAGAACCGCCCGACATCCCGGAAAAAATCCCCTCCCCAGTCGGCGGGGTGCTTGATCCCTTTGACAATTGGTGAAAACTCAATGAAATAAAGATAATCAAGAGTTGCCCGAGGAAATCGCTTGCCAAGGAGAGCGCTTTGCGGGTATTTTGTTCGGCGAAGACAGAACCGATTGTTTTATAAAGGATCTGTGCGCAAAGACGCCACCCCATCCGATCCGCCGCCCTTGAGGATTCCGCCCCCATTTCTTCCCTTTTTCGAGGTGCTGCCTTTGCCGCCCGCTCGCCCACGGACAATCAAGATGGTCGAGAAACTAAAAAAATTCTTCCAGGGGATCAGTCTCAAGCTGGCGCTGGTGAGCCTGGTGCTGATACTGTTCGTGACCACCCTCTCTTCCCTGCTGGTGATCCGCTTCGTCGACAACTTTCTTCTCCGCGAGCTGGTGCACCGCGGTCGGGCCATCTCCTTGAGTGCCGCCACCCCCGCCGGCTACAGCATCCTCGCCGGAGAGCGTCTGGCACTGGATAACCTGGCCGCCAAAATCAAGGAATCCCAGCCCGACCTGGTCTATCTGGCGATCGTCGATCTCAACGGGATCGTTCTCGCTCACGACGAGCTGCCCCTGGTCGGAACCCTCTATCAGGGGCAGAAGGGAACTCCGGTGGAGGGCGCTGACGGGGCGGACGTCTCCCTCGTCGAGCGCTCCGGTGAAGAAAACTATACGTTCAGGACGCCGATCGAGTTCGCCGGTCGGCGGGTGGGGGATGTCTATCTCGGGATCGATGCCGCCACCCTGCAGCACTCCCGTCGGGCGGCGCGGCTGCAGCTGTTTCTCGTCTCGGCCCTGATGGTTATTCTCGGGGTCGGCGGCGCTTTTTTCCTCTCCGGCTTCATCACCAATCCGGTCAAGCGTCTGGCGCGCGGGGTCTCGGCGATCAAGAACGGCGGCTACGGCGTGACCATCGAGGTGACCTCCCACGATGAACTGGGCGAGCTCACGCGCAATTTCAACCAGATGTCCCAGATGATTCTCGAACAGAAGGAGAATCTGGAATGCACCGCCCGGGACCTGGAGCGCTCCTCCCTCTCGACGGTGCGGATTCTGGCCGCGGCCATCGACGCCCGGGATCAGTACACCTTTGGTCATTCGGCGCGGGTCGCCCGCCTTTCCCTGCGGATAGGGTCGGAGCTCGGCCTCGAGGACGACCAGCTTACCGACCTGGAAATGGCCTGCTTTCTCCACGACGTGGGGAAGATCCGGGTCCCCGACCTGATCCTCAACAAAGAGGGGCCGCTGGACGACCGGGAATATCGACTGGTGCGCTGTCATCCCGATCAGGGAGCGGAGATCCTGAGCATCGCCGAATCGCTGCACAAGTATATTCCCGTCGTCCTTCATCATCATGAATGGTACGACGGCAGCGGCTACCCCGCAGGGCTCAAGGGGGAGGACATTCCCCTCTACGCCCAGATCGTCGCCCTGGCCGATTCCTACGATGCCATCACCACCAGCCGTCCCTATCGCCCCGGGAGGAGCGGGGAGGCGGCGATCGCCGAGATCCGCCGGTTCCGGGGAACCCAGTTTTCGCCGGTTCTCACCGATCTCTTCAGCGACATCCTCGTCGGTTACAAGCATGACGAGGAACTCTCCTTCATGGTGAGGGCGGTATGAAAAGGCTCCCCCGCATCTGCTTCTGGTCCGCTCTTATGCTCCCGGCTCTCTTCTCCTGCACCTATGCCCCCCCCAGACCCGGCCTGTTCGGTCCCGGAGCCGCCGCGGTTTCAGCCCGGCAGGGAATCGACCGGCAACTGACGGAAGGGGACTATCCCGAAGCCCTGGCACTCATCGACGGCGAGCGCCGGCGGGGAGCGTCGAAAACCCTGGTCGCCGAAGACTATCTCGTTGCCGTTGCCGGATCGCTCAAGAGCGCGGCGGCCGCCCAGGCCGAAGACGACTATCGGGGGGCGGGGCTTCTCTATCGCGCCATTCTCGACTATTACCCCGCCAATCTCCCTCTGGATCAGCAGCTCAAGACGTCACGGCAGTCCATCGAAATGAACCTGCGCTTCTGTTCCGATCGCCTCATGGAGCAGGGGCTCAATGCCTACCGCAGCGGTGATCTCGACGGCGCCATCGGCGCCTGGAGTCAGATCCTCGAGCTCGATCCCGCCCATGATCCTGCCAGTAACGCCCTCTCCACCGCCGTCCGCCAGCGCGACGCCCTGCGCACCCTCGAAAAAGCTTCCCGTCCCTGATCCCTCCTCCCCGGTTCACCCTGTATTGCGCAGCCCGGCGGCGATGCCGTTGATGGTCGCCGCCAGCACATAGTCGAGCTCGTCGCTCTCCTCCCCCATGCGCTTGCGGCGCAACAGCTCGATCTGGATCAGGCTCAAGGGATCGACATAGGGATTGCGCAGCCGCAGGGAGTGGGCGAGTCCGGGGTTTGTTTCCAGCAGCGCCTTCTGGCCGCTGACCGCCAGGATCATCCTGCGGGTGCGTCGAAACTCCTCGACGACCATGGAGAAGACCCTCTCCCGTAAGGCAGGGTCGGAGACCAGTTCGGCATAGCGCCGTGCCAGGGGGAGGTCGACCTTGGTCAGGGCCAGTTCGACGTTGCGCATCAGGTCGCGGAAAAAGGGGAAGCGGCGCATCATCTCCTTGAGCAGATCGAGGCGCCCCTCTCCCTCGGCGGCAAAGGCCTCCAGGGCGTGACCGACTCCGAACCAGCCGGGGATCATGTGCCGGCTCTGGATCCAGCCGAAACCCCAGGGGATGGCCCGCAGGTCGTCGAGGGAGCGGCTCTGTCTCCGTCGGGCCGGACGGGAGCCGAGCTTGGCGAGCTCGAATTCGAGGACCGGGGTGGCCTGCTCGAAGTAGGGGAGGATATCGGGATTGTCGACGATATGCTTGCGGTAGTAGGCGAAGGCGGTCGCCGAGAGCTCCTCGAGGGTCTCCTCCCAGGCCTCCCCGTCGTCGCCGACAGCCGGTGGGGCGGCCAGGGCCTCGAGGGAGGCGGCAACCATCAGTTCAAGGTTGCGCAGGGCCAGGGCCGGGTCGGAATACTTGAAGTTGATCACCTCCCCCTGCTCGGTGATCTTCAGCGAGCCGGTAAAGGCCCCGGGGGGCTGGGCGAGGATCGAGCGGTGGGTCGGCCCGCCGCCGCGGCCGACGGTGCCGCCACGGCCGTGAAAGAGGGTCAGTCGGACATTGCATTCGGCCGCCACCCGGTGCAGGGCGCGGTGAGCCTTGTAGGTCTCCCAGGTGCTGGTGAGCATCCCGCCGTCCTTGTTCGAGTCGGAGTAGCCGAGCATCACCTCCTGGCGCCGCCCCCAAGAGTCGAGGAGGGGGGCGTAGCCGGGATCGCTCCACAGGGTGCGGCAGACTTCCGGCGCCCGGCGCAGATCGTCGATGTACTCGAAGAGGGGGACCGGCATCAGGCCTGGGTCGTCACCCTCCCCCGCGACCTGGATGCCGCAGAGTTCCATGAGCCAGACGAGGGCGTAGACGTCCTCTTCGGAGGAGGCGCCGCTGATGATGTAGCTGCGGATCGATGCGGGGGGATAGGTTGTCTTGAGGGCGGCGATTTCTCGCAGCGTCCTCAGGAGTTCGGTGGTCTCCTCGGAGGGGGTAGCGGCCCGTCTCCGCATCCCCGCACCGCTACCTTCGGCTCCGGCGCCGAGTTCCCGCACCGCCAGGCTGTGAACCCGGGCATGCTGGCGGATGTCGAGGGTGTGGAGATGGAAGCCGAAGGTGGCCAGCCGCCGCAGGAGCGGATCGAGGTAGCGGAAGGCGAGATGGACGCCGCCGTGGGAGAGGAGGCTCTCCCGCACCAGTTGAAGGTCGGCACCGAGTTCGCCGGCCTTCCCGTATCCCTCGGGGCCCTGCGGCTCATCGTGGAGAGAGCGGCGGACCCGGTGGAGGACGAAGCGCAGGAAGCGCCGGTACGGTTCGCAAGGGGGATAACCCGCCGCCTCGGCCGCAACGGCCGGCAGGAGGGCGGCGTAGCGCTCGCAAGCCCCGAGAAGCTCGGAGGAAGCCTCGCGGCGGCAGGTCGAGGGGGTCAGAAGCTCCTTGAGCTCTTCGATGGAGGCCAGGTAGGCGGCGAGGATCGTCTCGCGTCCCTTCTGCAGGGCCTCCTTTGTGACCTCGGCAGTGACGAAAGGGTTGCCGTCGCGGTCGCCGCCGATCCAGGAGCCGAAGCGGACCAGCGTCGGCAATTCCGCCGGGTCGGTGGCGCCGCCGTAGGTCTCGTCCAGGGCCCGGGCCACTTCCCGGTAGAGGTCGGGGAGGGGGACGATGAGGGCTCCGGGGTAGTGCTCGAGTCCCATGCGGATTTCGTCGGCCACCGTCGGCTGGCGACGGCGCACCTCATCGGTCTGCCAGAGGGCGGTCACCTCGGCGAGGATCGCCTCCTGGCCGTCGGCGGCCTCGGCTTCGGTGAGGGGGAGGCGGTCGAGTTCCTCGAGAACGCCGGCGACGCGCCGCCGCTTGGTGCGCACCACCCGACGGGCGACCTCCGTCGGATGGGCCGTGAAGACGGGGACCGCCGTTACTTTCCCGAGAAGGCGCAGGATCGTCTCCCGGTCGATTCCGGCCTCGCGCAGCCGCTTCAGGGTGCCGCGCATCGATCCCGGCTTGTCTCCGACCTGCGGGTTCAGCTCCAGGGCGCGGCGGCGGCGTTTGCGGTGGTTCGTCTCCGCCAGGTTGGTGAGCTCGAAATAGGTGGAGAAAGCCTTGACGATCTGGTAGGCGTTCGCCGGGGTCATCCCGGCGATGAGGGAGACGGCTTTCCCGGAGAGGCGTCGCTCTTCGTCGCTGTCGAGAGGCTCCCCCCCTTCCCCCTGCTCGAGTTCGCGGTGGCTGATCGCCAGGCGGCGCAGCTCCTCCTCGGCCTCATAGACCTCCTCCCCGGCCTGCTCGCGGATGACCATCCCCAGGACCTTGCCGAGAGAGCGGACGTCGCGGCGCAGTGGCAGGTCCTTGCTCTTTGCTTCGCAGGTGGTCAGTTCGTCCAGGCGTTGCCGCTGGTCTTCGGCCTTCCAGAAGAGCTCTTTCATGATGGCTCACCCCTTGTCCCTGTGATATTAATCTCTTGCCTTGCCTTGAAAGTATAACGAAGAGGCGTACCTTGTATAGGTCGAACATCGGGAGGGAACCATGGAAGAGAAGAGGCGGGTCGCGGTGATCACCGGCGGCGCCCAGGGGATCGGAATAGGGACGGCGCAGGCCTTTTTGGCCGCAGGCTATCGGGTGGTGATCGCCGATTGCGATGGCGAGGCGGGGCAGGAGGCGGTGCGGGAGCTGGCCGAAGCGGAAAGGGTGCGTTTTGTCGAGACCGACGTCGCCTCGGAAGAGGCGGTGGAGCGCCTGGTCGAGATAACCCTTAGGGAGTTCGGCGTTCTCGACGTCCTGATCAACAACGCCGGAATCATGGTCCGTTCTCCCCTGGCGGAGGTGACCCTGGAAACCTGGCAGAAGGTCCTCGCCGTCAACCTCACCGGGCCGATGCTCTGCGCCCGATTCGCCGCCCCCCATCTGCGGGAACGGGGGGGCGCCATCGTCAATATCGCCTCGACCCGGGCGCTCATGTCGGAACCGGACACGGAGGCTTACGCCGCCAGCAAGGGGGGGCTTCTCGCCCTGACGCACGCCCTTTCCGTCAGTCTCGGCCCCGAAATCTGCGTCAACGCCATCAGTCCGGGGTGGATCGACGTCGGACCCTGGCAAAAGTCCTCCTCCCGAACGGCAGAAGTTCTCGGCGCTTCCGATCACAGCCAGCACCCCGCCGGCCGGGTCGGCACACCCGGGGACGTGGCGAACCTGGCGCTCTTTCTCGCCGATCCCGGTAACGGATTCATCACCGGCCAGAACTTCGTGGTCGACGGCGGGATGACAAAGAAGATGATCTATGTCTGAAGGGAGTGGCGACCGGGCTGGGGCGGCTATCCCCGCAGGTCAATCAGGCAAAAGCCCTCTTCCTGCCGATGTCACCCCAGAATATATCGTTCGCTGATGGTGCGGAAATGGTAGCCGTAGATGGCCAGGGTGACGGCCTGAGGAAACAATCGGGGGCGATGGAACAGGGTCCAGAGGAGGACTTTCCAGAAAAAGAGACGCTCCTTCCCCAGTATCCCTAAACGGTAAAAGGAATGGAATAACGCCAGCTGGTAGCGAAGGCTCTTTGCGGACTTGATCTTTGGAGGGCGGTATTCCTGCAGGAAGGCCTTGAGGCGCTGATAGTAGCGTTCGGGGGAGTAAATCGTCCGGATGATTTTTTTGTAACCCTCCTGCAGGGTCTCCAGCTTCATGGCCGGAATGATGTTGGTTGAAATGCCGACGTTGTCCCCCGTCGAATCGGCGAGGAGGCGGTCCTCACGTTTCATGCGGTCGTAGAGCCGGGTTCCCGGCAGGGCCTGCAGGAGGCCGACCATCGCCGTGACGATCCCGCTGTTCTGAATAAAATCGATCTGGCGCTGGAATGTGTCGGGAGTGTCGCTGTCGAAGCCGACTATAAACCCTCCCTGCACCTGCAGCCCCGCGTGCTGCAGGCGTTTGATGTCCGCGACCAGATTCCGCCTCTGGTTCTGCACCTTCCCCGATTCCGCAAGGCCGGCCTCGTCGGACGTTTCGATGCCGATAAAGACCGTGTCGAAGCCGGCCTTCACAATCATCTCCATGAGTTGGGGATCGTCGGCGAGGTTGATGGAGGCTTCGGTGTAAAAAGAGAGACCGCCTTTCCTCTGCTGCCAGTCGATGAGGGCCGGCAGGAGATCGGTCTTGAGCTCCCTTTTGTTGCCGATGAAATTGTCGTCGACGAAAAAAATACTCCCCCTCCATCCCCGGTCGTAGAGGCCATCGAGTTCGGCAAGGACCTGGGGGGTACTCTTGGTGCGGGGCTGATGGCCGAAGAGAGCCGTGACGTTGCAGAATTCGCACTGGAAAGGGCACCCTCGCGAATACTGCAGGCTCATGGCAGCATAGCGGCGCATGTCCACCAGCTCCCACAAGGGGGTGGGGGATTTCCGGATATCGGCAAAAGCGGAGGTTCGGTAGACGCGGCTGGCTTCACCCCGTTGCCAATCGGCAAGAAACGGCGGAAGGGTCAACTCCCCCTCGTTGAGGACGAAATGATTGACCTCGGGGAACTGCTCAAACTCACTGGTAAAAAGCGGTCCGCCGGCAATAATCCGGAGCCCGGCCTGGCGACAAAGGGAAATCACCTGGCGGGCCGAATCCTTTTGCACCAGCATGGCGCTGATAAAGACGGCCTCGGCCCAGGAGAGGTCTCTGGCCGTGAGCCGGGTGACGTTGAGATCGAGGAGACGCTTCTCCCACTCCGGAGGGAGAAGCGCCGCCACGGTGAGGAGTCCCAGGGGAGGGGAGGACGCTCTCTTGTGAGCCAGCTTCAGGGCGTGCTTGAAACTCCAGAAGGTATCGGGAAATTCGGGATAGATTAAAAGGGTATTCATTTCAATTCTCTCCGGGGGTTTTCCTAGGATACCAAAAAGTATCGGTTCTTCAATTCCGCAGTCGCCCGGGCAGCGATGGCGTTTTTCCTGCAGCTCCAGCCCTTGCTTTTACCAGAAGACCCCCCTTGGTCCGGCGGCCGTTCCATTTAGGCCTTGCTTTTAAAAAGTCGAGTGTGCTAGAGTAGAAAAACTTAAGCAAGTTTGTGTAGATTTTTTGTCGCTCACCAGGTTAACAAGGTGTTAGCTTGGATCAAAAACACAGGCCCCCTTGGGCGTGTGTTTTTTAATTTTGGGTGATCAGGGTCGGCACAAAAAAGTTCCCAGAGAGGGAACATGGAGAAAAGACATGGCAGAAGGCACCGTGAAGTGGTTTAACGACGCAAAGGGTTTTGGTTTTATCGAGCAGGAAAATGGCCCCGACGTATTCGTCCATTTTTCCGAAATCCAGGGTGATGGATTCAAATCTCTCGCCGAAGGTGATCGCGTGAGTTTTGAAGTCACTCAAGGCCAGAAAGGCCCCCAGTCGGCTAATGTGCGCAGAATTTAAGTAAGATTTGCATATATTCGCAAAGGGGCCCCGCGGAATCTCGTGGGGCTCTTTTTTCTAACTGCAGTTTGCCCGCGGAAATGGATCTCCGGTTGCTTACCTGAGCGCGGGTCAGACACCAGCCTGAAAGGAAAACAGATGGCCAGAAAACCGAATTATGGCTTCGAGAAACGCCAGAAGGAACTCGCAAAAAAAGCCAAAAAGGACGAAAAGAAAAAGAACAAACTGGAGGAGGGCGCATTGGAAACACCGGAAGAGTCTGAGGAGGAATCACCCCTGGAATCTCCGGACCAGATCTGACCGGAAAAATTCTTGCAGGACTCCCGGCGGAATCCCCGCAAGACGTTCAGCCTTGATTTTGCCTGTCTTCTGCAGATTGGGGGAGGTTGCCCTGAGAGTCACGGGTGCGGAATTCAGCTCTGTCTGCACCGGTTGTCTGACCATGGAGACCTCCGGCCCTTTCGGCAATGAGAGTCTCTTGCGACCGGCGTATCCCTTAAGGAAATGCACTAGGAGGTCCTCGATGGTCGAAGGCTTCGATCCAAGACACACCGCGCCAGAAGAAGTCTCCCCCCATCGGCATTCCTCCCGAATCCTCCCGCACACCTCAGTTTTCTAACTTCCGACTGTTTCAATTCCATATTTTAAAAGGAGCTGCCCTTGGCCTCTCTGGATTTCGAACTCGAAAAGCGCAATTTCAGAAAATTTTACGATAACAGCAAGCCCCTCTTTGAGGAGGCCAAGAACGCCTATATCCGCGCCATCAACACCTTGATCAAACAGTCGGATGTTGGCGAGGTGACGAAAATAGAAGGGCGGGTCAAGGACAAAGAGGAGTGCATTAAAAAGTTTCACCGAAAATACCAGAGCAAGCTTGAAAGCGACGAACAACCCTACGAGATCAAAAACTATCTCTCCGACATAATCGGCATCCGCATCATCTGCCTCTATGAAGACCAGATCGCCGTGGTGTCGGAGGTTTTAAAGAGTCATTTCAAGACCATCGACGTCACCGACAAGATCGCCGCCGTGGAGAGCACCGAGGATTCCTTCGGCTATAAAGGGCTGCACATGGACATGGCGCCCAGTGAGGAGATGGCTTCTTCGCCCAAATACCAGGCGTTTGCCGTTCATCACTTCGAGGTTCAGATTCGGTCTTTGATCCAGGATGCCTGGAGTGTGCTGGACCACAAAATTAAATATAAAAAATCGATCCCCAATGACCTCAAGCGTCGGATCAATGTTCTCTCGGCCCTGTTTGAGCTGGCCGACCGGGAATTCAAAGAGATACGCAATGCCACCAGGGAATTAATCGAGCAGGCGACGGTGGATCCTATCCGTGAAGCCCTGATGGACAATGGCGAAATCGGCGGGGAACCTTCGTCCCTGGCCAGCCCGAAAAATGTCAATGCCTTCAACTTCCAGCGAGTCGCCGGTCATTTTTTCAAGGATTTCGAATTTGAAGACTACAAGGTGGACAACTTCGTTCAGGACATCCTGAAGCTGGAGGACGGTTTTAAAAGGTCCGATCTGCACAAAAGTCTGATCGAAAATTTAAAAACCGTCAAAGATTATCGCGACGAATTCATGGTGGAAAACCCCGAAAATACCTTCAGTCCCTACACCTCGATACGGCACTGTCTGTATCTCTACGACCAGGAAACCTTCGGTCGAATATTATCCAAGGGGCCAAGGGATCGTTTTGCCGGATGGTTAAAAGAACATTGCGCCAACCAACGGTAATTCACCTCTCTGGCGAGACGAATTAATAAAAGGGGGCTGCCTTTCACAAGGCATCCCCCTTTTCTTGATATCACTACCCTGATCCGCAGGTCCGTGCGCTATCCCTGCCACAGAGTCCAGGCAAGATCATTCTTGTCGGTGCTTCTGGTAAACTTCGCCTGGCAGGTCTGACATTGAAAGTCCTGCTCTTCAAAACCACGGGGATTGTCCCCTTTGAAAATACGCACATCGTCCACTTTGGACAAATATTCGTGGGGCTTTCCATTCCGCGTTTTTTTGGATTGCTCTTCACACAGACCGCAAATTTTCATTCTCATCTCTTTCCATCTGTTCTCTGGCAAACCCTGATTCGGTCCCCTCCGCAGAAGGAAACCGGTCGTCGGGCCGGTCAGAATTATTTGCAGCGCATCGTTTTCTTGCCATCTTCGAAGAGAACTTCGACCTTTTGCGAGCCGATCACGCGCTGCACAAGGCCGAGGCCGAAAAGCGGGTGGTTTATCAGGGCCTTGACCTTGTAGGCATCGGTCATGGAATAGTCCGTCGCTTTTTCGCTGTTCATGTTCGGCCGCAGAACTTCCCACTCTTTGCGCTCGGTCTCTTTGGGATTAACGGTTCGACGCACGGCCGATTTTTTTGCCGCCGTGGGGGGACGAAACTTGTGCTGGCGACTGCAACTGGAGCATTGCACCTCGTCGGGACCCTCTTCGGCCAGGGTGATGACCATGTGGTCGGTATTTTTCCGGCATTTGGTGCAGCGGGCTTCGATTTGGGCACCGGGCGAAATCGTGGCGCTTTTCATGGCAGTACTCCCTTTTTTGGGGCGAGGCAAAAGACGACCCATCAATACCAGGGAGACCGCTGGGATCGACGGGGCAGGCTCGGCAACGCATGAACTTGATAATCGCCGCGGGACCCTGGGTATTCTCCCCTCCGTATCGGCATCTCCATACGGATTGAGGGGCGACGATGATTTGAGAGGGGTGGTGGGGGTGGGTGAATACCTTTCAATCATACACCTTCCCCGGAGTAAAAGATACGGGAGGGGAGGGAATTTCACAGAACCGTCACTCTGCAGGTGAACAGATGAAAACGGTAAGGCAGGTTTGACACACTTTCATCAGGAACGCGACCCCAAAAATCCTTCCTCCGGTGGGACGAGGTCCAAATAGAAAATAAGTTAAGTTGACAGTTGCGGGGGTGAAGGATAAAAAAGGTTCAATTTTAATTCTTTGCCAACGGCGTCATGAACTTTCGGTGTCCGAAATGAAACAGCTTCCGTCACTCGTTCTTCTTTACGGCATGGTTCTGGCCTTGCTTCTGCTTACTCCCCTCGATTCTGCGGCCGAGGAGGCCTTGGGCTCCGGGGGCGCGGCCCTTTATGACAGCTACTGCGCCGACTGCCACAAACCGCTGGGGAAATCGACCAAAGCCGGTCGCAGCCTGGTGCGCGTCCGTTCGGCGATTCGTCACTTCGCCATCATGAACCACCTCAAGGTTCTCTCCGACGCAGAACTCGAAGCGATCGTCAAGGCCCTGGCAATCCCCCTCGGGAACTGAGCCCGACGTCCCTTCCCCTCCCGGATCTACCCCGCCTGAAAAGAGGCTGTGCCCAGGTCAGTTAAGCTTACGGTAACAGATCCCTGAATCGGCCATGAAATCACAATCCTCCTCCGGGGCCTCCTCCAGGTCGATGATCCGGTAAACATCCTGCGGGGCCTCGGCAATCAGGTCTATTATCTCATCCTTGCCGTATTTGCCATCGAAGATGATCAGGTTGTTGCTGCTGTCTTTGGTTTTCAGATGCGTCCCCAGTTTTGCCGACCAGCGGTCGAGCCAGCGGATTTCGTCCTCTATCAGTAAGCCTTTCATCGCCACCTCCGGAAACTTTAGAAGAGATAGGATTTTTGAAGGAGTATTCAGGGATTCCGGTTCGACCGAAGGCCCCCTTCGGTTCGGGGTTGAATCGCCAGGAATTGCGGTGCGCCGCAGACCCCCTCTTTACCCTTCGCCTGATTCCATTTTAGCACTTTTCCTACGGCGGGGAGAGGTATCTGACTATCGGCCGGAAGGAGAGGAAGGGACGGTCGGTGCTGAATCGGGGGAAAAACGTCTGAATGACGAGAATCGAAAATCTCGGAGCACAGCACCTGCGGCCCCTACCTGGCCAACCCGTCGAATTGAGGATCGCCAGATTCGCTCCGCCGGAAAGCAAAAAAACCACGCCATCCTCGACAAGGCGGGGATGGCGCGGCACTTATGGCGCCTCCTGAGGAGCTGCCAGGGGGCTTTTTCCCCCTGACAGCTCCCGGCGACGATCGACCTTAACTTCAGAAATTGATTATTCCGCCCAGGGCCACGGTTTTGGTTTCTTCCTCGGGGGTGCCGATGGAAATGGTGTTGACATTGTATTCGGCAACCAGCTTGAGGTTGGAATTCACGGCAAAGAAAACGGCACCGGTAGCGGTTTCGTTTTCCCACTTCGTGGCGAGGTCAAGCTCGTTTTTTCCATAAGAGAGCGCGACTCTGGCCGGACCGTAGGTATAGGACCCCTGCAGGAGATATCCGTTGCTGTCGACTTCATCCCCATTCTCAAAGAAGAACGGCAGCCCAAGTCCCGTATCGCCGGCGGGGCCGAGGAGAAGGCCCAGACCCGAACCGTCAAAGCCCGATGCCGTGAGGCTTATACCGGCCAGTTTTGCCTGGAGACCGTAGGCGATCCCTTTGGAATCGACCTCCACACCCGTCGTGGTTTCAGAAGACTGATAGAGAAAACCGGTCCAGGCGGTGAGAGAGCCCTTTCCGATGCTGAGGTTGTAGGTCAGCTCCCCCTCGAAGCGCGGCGCCGACTCTTCACCGCCGCCGCCGGAGGTTCTGGAGGGGTCGAGGAGGCCGACCGCCAGCTTGAAGCCGGCCAGATCCGGAGTCCGGTAGGTGATTTGCGCGGTGGGGGTCGGATAGAGGTAGCCCGTGCCGATATTGCCGAAGGAAACTCCTTTGCCATCAATCAGGCCGAGGGTGTCGCTCACGTTGCCGTAACCGAGCAGGATCTCGTCAAGAAAGATATTGGAGCGGGAAAAGAGGCTGAAGTCCTTGCCGATGAGGACCTGACCCCATTTGGCATCCACGGTGCCGTAGAACTGACGGACGTCGATGCCGGTCTCGGTTACATAGGTGCGCTCCGGGCCGCCTGTGGTGTCGCTGTCGTTGATGGTGACCCAGAAGGAAGAGCGGCCGCCGAGCTTCAGACCATTGACCTGTTTGCTGAAATTAAACCCGATCCAGTTGGGAAGGAACCCCATTTTAATTCGGGATTGATCGCGTTCTGTACCGGCAATTTCGTTTTCACTGGAACTGTAGACATAAAAGGTATTGAACGAACCATCCGTGCTGAAGGTCGTCCCTTCATTGTCATAGAGGGTTATGGAGGCTGATGCCGGAAGGCAGAGGAAAAGCACAACAAGGCATGGGAGCAATGCTTTTAACGACTGTTGATATTTCATGGATTCTCCTGTTTTATAAAAAGTTTCCAGATTGAATGGTCGGTGGGGGCAGACCACAAAGATAAATTGCCATCCAAGGTCTGAGCTGTCCCGGGACCTTGAGTGTCCGGTCCGGACCGCGTCTTAAAAGGGCAGTTTTCCATACCCCATGAGGCCGATGGCCGGAACGAAGAGACAGGTGAAGCTCAGAACAAGGAACATATACGCCGCCAGCTTGGCGCTGAGTTTGCCGTAAGTCACCCCGACAACGGTCAGGCAGATGACGACGAATGTCACGTTCATGAATCCGAGATAGGGGGTGATGCCGATCATCGTGCTGCCGTCGGCTTTCACGCCGCCGCCGGTGAAAAAGAGAAAGGCATACATGGCGCAGACAACGGCGACGACCAGCGCTCCGTTGCCGACGGAGCGCATATCCTCCAGCCCCACCCAAAGAGCATGGGCGGTCTGCAGATAAAGAACGCCAAAGACAAAGAGCAACCCGGCGGTAAAGGGATCGGCAAAAATTGCGGCCTGAAGAATTGCGCCGATGATGACGACGGTGCCGACAATGGCGGTCACGAATCCGGTACTTTTGGCCTCGCCGTAGCCGAGAAAAAAGAGGCCGACCGGGACCCACATCATGCAGATGAGTAGAAGCAATGGTAACGTCATGGACTTTCCTCCGCGCAGCTCGCTTGAGACTGCAATTATGGTGATTTACCCTTCCGACGTGGTCGGATCGATCATCGTCAAAACTTCCGAGACGCGGTTGGCCGGAAAACCCCCCTGGCGGGCGTGTTCCCGGACCAGATCGGCGTTCGGGGCAATGTAGACACAGTAAATCCTGTCTTCGGTTACGTAGCTGTGCACCCACTGGATCTGGGGACCGAGGTTCTGCAGAATGCCGCAGGACGCCTTGGCGATGGCGGTCAGCTCACTGGCTCCCAGCTGACCGGCGCCGGGAATCTCTCTTTCGATTACGAATTTTGGCACCTCTCTGACTCCTTCGTGGGTGAATGGGGTTTCCTCCCCGGGGGAAGAAACCAACGCTCATGATGTCGACGTTCCGGCCCTGAATGCTCTACCCCTGTTCCTGGCCGGCCGGTCACTGCCGAGTCGGTTGGGTTGGGGCTCGAGCGTGTGGCAGGGGTCGGGGTCCGCCGGTGAATACTTGCCCTCCTTTCCTGGTTTCTTGGTCCGTCCGCATGTTCAGATTTTCAGGGTAAATTTCGTCCAGCGCCGTAAGCCCATTCCATGGTTGTCTCTGAAATTGCAACCGTGGTGCCAACAAATAAAACAGTGGTATTCTCTGGCCCGGGAGGATTTTGCACCTCTGGCCGCAGGGATCCCGGCTTCCCCTGTGGGGAGAAATGGGATAGCCGGCCTTCCTTCCTCCCGAAGCGCAAACGACCGGGGAATCAGACGTTCAAGACCTTTCGGGGATGAGGCGGGAGTGAGAAAAATTCACTTAATCAATATGTTGACGACGGTCCATCCCGGGGTTCAGAGGAAGAGAGGGAAGTTGACAGGGGTTGTTCCGGCCGGTGGTGTTGGGGTATACTTAACTTTGGGGAAAGGTTCTACACCGTAGAGAAACTCCCTCCTGAACAGGGCGGAGGCCTCCGTTTCGGTTCGAAAAATAATGCGGAGTATAACCATGTTTGTGCTTTTGGTACGGGTTTTGCTGAGGTATTTTTACGTTTTTTGTTGATTGATTGACTCGGGATTTCGGCCTGGAGCCGGAAGACCTGGGGAGGAGTGAGCGTCTTCTGGAGTAAACGGATGAACCTGGAAAGCCAGCATCAGCACTGTAAGTTTGAGGTCCCTGAAATCATCTTTGGTCGAGGGCTCCTCGAGCAGGTCGGCGCCTGTGCCCGACGGCTTGGAGGGAAAAAGGTCTTTTTGGTCAGCGACCAGGGACTGTTTGCAGCCGGTTGGGTCGATCAGGTGATGAAGAGCCTTCTCGGCGCCGGGTTGACCTTTGTGTATTTCGATCAGGTGACGCCGAATCCCAAGGATTACGAAATCGAGGCTGGAGCCCTCGAATACGTCACCCAGGCGGCGGATGTGATCGTTGGGCTCGGAGGCGGAAGTGCAATGGATGCCGCTAAGGGGATCGCCATTCTCGTCTCCAATGGGGGGAAGATTCGCGAATATGCCGGGACGGACCAGATTAGCCGGCCCCTGCCGCCCATGGTTCTCTGTCCGACGACCTGCGGCACCGGTTCGGACGTCTCCCAGTTCGTGGTCGTCAACGACAGCCGGGAGCGCTGCAAATTCACCATCATGAGCCGCTGCGTCGCTCCGGATATCAGCCTCACGGATCCGGACACCCTCCGGACGCTCCCCGACGAGCACGTCGGATCGACCGCCATCGACGCCCTCAGCCATGCCGTCGAAGCCTATTTTTCCCTCGCGTCGTCGACCCTCACCGACGTCAATGCCCTCCGCGCCCTGACCCTCCTGAACAGCAGCTTCACCAGGGCGATCCGCGAGCGGAATCCGCGCGATATGGAGAATCTGGCTCGTGCCAGCCTCCTGGCCGGGATGGCCTTTTCCAATTCGCTGCTGGGGATCGGCCATGCCCTGGCCCATCCGATCGGCGGGCTTTACGACGTCAACCACGGCAGCGTCAATGCGGTCCTTTTGCCGGAGGTCCTGCGCTACGATTTCCCGGTGGTTCGCGAAAAATTACCGGAGATGGCCGTCGCCTTCGGCCACGCCCCGGAAAACGATTATCGGGTGGTTCAGGAGATGACTCTCGACACCATCGCCTCCTTGCTCGAGGCGGCGGGATCGCCCGGCAGCCTGCGAAGTCTCGGGGTTCAGGAGGATGATCTCCTCCTGCTGGCACAGCGCGCCTTCAGGGATGTCTGTCTCCTCACCTCCCCGCGGGAGACGGACGTGGACGACCTTTTGGCGCTTTTAAAGCGAGCGTTCTGATGAAAGAGATCAAGTCCGCCACCGTCGATGACAAGTTTCTCGATACCCTTCTCGGCATCGAGAGGTCGAAGATCGGCTTCTACGCCGACGTCAAACAGAAGATCACCGAGCTCGAAGAGGCCAACCTGAGCCTGCGGACCAAGCAGGCCGAACTGCAGACCGTTTTTGATGCCATCGGCGACTGTGTGGTCATTTACGCCCGGAGCGGACGGGTACAGTACCGCAACCTCCTGACGCCGCGACTCTTTCCCGAGGAGACCGGGATCGGCAAGGAGTGCCGCGCCCTTTTCCATCCCGATCGTGCGGAGGACCCCAAGCGCTGTCCGGTCTGCCAGGCCTTAAGCGGAGTGAGTTGCCAGATGTCCTTCTCCGTCGCCGGAACCGGCGGGCAAAATCGCTACTTCGACGTGATCGCCACGCCGATTGCCGAGCCTCGGGGGGGGAACCGGGCCGTGCTCTTCATTCGCGACGTAACCGAGCGGCGGATCCAGGAGCTGCAGCTTCTTCAGGCGGAGAAGTTATCGAGCATCGGCATGCTGGCGGCGGGGGTAGCGCATGAAATCAACAATCCGATGACGTCGGTCGCCGGCTATGCCGAAGCCCTGCAGCGGCGCCTCCGCCAGGCTCCGGAAATGATGGACGATCCGCGACTGGAGGATTTCCCCCGCTATCTGGAGATCATTGTTCGCGAGGTCTATCGCTGCAAGGGTGTCATCGACAGCCTCCTGAGTTTCAGCCGCAAGTCGGACGGTGCCTTCGGCCGGGTCGATCTCAATACGATAATCGGCGAAGTGCTGGAGTTGGTCCGTCATCTCGGCCGGGACACAAACATCACCCTGGAAGAGGGCCTTCTTGTCCCGCTCCCCCCGGTCCATGGCGATCCCTGCGCCTTGCGCCAGGTTTTTCTCAACCTGGTGCTGAACGCGCTGCAGGCCATCGAGGGAAAGGGGTCGGTCCGGGTTGAAACGGCTGTGGAGGGGGCGCTGGTCGTAGCCCGGGTGATCGATACCGGCACCGGCATAACGGCCGAAGTGCTCGACCAGATCTGGAATCCCTTCTTCACCACCAAGGTCGTCGGCAAGGGGCAGGGTCTGGGTCTGGCTGTGACCTATGACCTCGTCAAGAAACACGACGGGGTGATCGAGGTGCACAGCCAGGTCGGCAAGGGTACGGAATTTACGGTGAAAATTTCCCGATGTCAGGACAAATGATGGAAAAAAAAGCGAAGGTGCTCATTGTCGAAGATGAAAAACCGCTGCGGGATTTGCTGCAGTCCGAACTGACCCGCAGCGGCTATACGGTGCAGACCGCAGCCGATGGGAGTGAAGGTCTGGCCCGCTACAGCGAAGAGATCTTCAACGTCGTGCTCCTCGACATCAAGATGCCGGAACAGGGGGGGGTCGAGGTCCTGCGCCAGATGCGGTACGAAAGCAATATCCCCGAGATCATCATGTTCACCGGCCACGGGGATATCGAGACGGCGGTGCAGTGCATCAAACTCGGGGCTTACGACTACCTCACCAAGCCGGTCAAGCTCGATGAACTGGAGATGGTGATCGACAAGGCCCACGAAAAAAACCGTCTGCGCTGCGAAAATATCAATCTCCGCCACGAGATGACCAAGCTGGACAACCATCAGGTGATCGGCAAGAGCCCGGAGATCCGCAAGGTGATGGAGACGGTCAATCGCTGGGCCGCCACCGACGAGCACGTCCTGATTACCGGCGAGAGCGGCACCGGCAAGGAACTGATTGCCCGCGCGGTTCACGATGCCAGCAACCGGGTCGACAAGCCGTTCGTCACCGTCAACTGCGGCCGGCTCGATTCCAATACCGCCGAGAGCGAACTCTTCGGCCACATGCAGGGGGCCTTTACCAGTGCCGTCAAGGCTCGCGCCGGACTCTTCGAACTCGCCGACAACGGCACCCTCTTCATGGACGAAATCTCGGAGATGGCCCTCGATGTCCAGGTCAAGTTGCTGCGGATCATCGAGACCGGGACCTTCCGCCGCCTCGGCGGCAGCCGGGATATCAAGGTCGATGTCCGTTTCGTCTTTGCCACCAACCGGAAATTGCCCGACTGCGTCGAGCGCGGAGCCTTCCGCGACGACCTCTATCACCGGATCAACCTGCTGCCGATCAACCTGCCGCCCCTGCGGGAGCGCCGCGAGGATATCCTGGCGCTGACCCTGCACTTCCTCAAGGAATTTGCCGGCCGCTGGGACCGGGAGTGGGAGATCACCGCCGAGGCGATGGCCGGCCTTTACGCCTACCATTGGCCGGGGAATATCCGCGAGTTGAAAAATACCATCCGCCGCGCCTGTATCCTGGCGACGGAACCGGTCGTCTCCGCCGACCTCCTCCCCTTCGGCGTTCCGAGAATGCCCTTGCCGCTCCGAGAAAGCGGCGCCGAGTTCGCACCGGAACCGTTGTGGGTGGTGGAGCGGGCGCACATTGGCAAAGTTCTGGCCAGTGTCGAAGGGAACAAGAGCAAGGCCGCCCGGGTGCTCGAGATCGACCGAAAAACCCTGTACACCAAACTTGAGCGCTACGAACTGGACAACTGAAGTCCAGGTCCTGCTCGGCCGGTCAACGCATAAGGAGTGGATTGCCCCATGGGCAGAATCGCCGAGAAGCCGAAAAAGCACGTTCTTTCCTTTCGTGTCGACGAGACGGAATGGAAACGCCTGAAAAAAGCCAGCAGAAAGACCGGCGCGGACATCTCGACCCTGTTGCGTCAATCTCTTCGGGACGTTCTCGAGGGCGCTCCGAAGGGGTGACCGGGCCGTGGCTGCCGACCGCATGGCCGGGTGAGTTCCGGGAGCCGGGCCGTCTTCCGGGGAATATCTCCACGGCGTGGAGATATTCCCCGCTTCTCCCCCTGAGCCTTCACCGGCTCTGTCGAGCCATCTGTCCAAAAAATCCCCGGTATGTTGCGGACAGGGTTTCCGGGCCGAGCCCGGGCCGGTGTCCGGTGGGTCGGCACCGGGACCGGCGACGGGCAAACCAGTCGGAAGGGGGAGGGGATGTCTGACGGGGGGAAGGGGTCGATGTTGCCGGAGGAAATGCGGGAGATTCTCGGCCGAGAGGGACTGCTTGCGCCCCGGATCCTGACCCTCTCCATGACCGGAACCTGCAACCTGTTCTGCCGCCATTGCTGGGTCGAAGCCGGGCCGGACGGATCCGTGCCTGCCGTTTCCGCGGAGACGATCGATCGACTCCTTTGCGGGTTTGCCTCCCTCGGCGGCGAGGGGGTGCGGTTTACGGGGGGCGAACCCCTCTGTCACCCTGCCTTGCCGGGGAGGATGGCGTTGGCCCGCAGGCTCGGCCTGAGTCCGGTGGTGCTGCAGACCAATGGAACCTTGCTCGTGGATGAAGCGGTCTGGGCCCTGGCCGCCCTCGATTTTCCCGGGCTGGTCATCCAGATCAGTCTGGACGGCGCCCGCGCCGCGACCCATGACCGGGTCCGGGGGGAGGGGACCTTCGAGCTGGCGATGGAGGGGATCCATCGTCTGGTCGCTGCCGGCCTTGCCGGAAGGGTGGTGCTGGCCTTTACCGAGATGCAGCACAACCTCGAGGAATTTCCCCTCCTCCTGGAACTCGCCGAGTCGCTGGGGATCGGTTCGGTCGTCGCCGGGACCCTTGTCACCGGCGGGCGGGCCGCCGCCGATCATTCCGGGCCGGTCGCAGCGGCCACTCCCGCCCAGTATCTGCTCCTGGTTGACCGCTTTGAGACCGATCTCCGCTTCCGGCAGCTCTACCGGAAACTCGGCAACCTCGCCGCCCTCGAATGGTGGGAGGGGAAATCGGCCGGCAGGAACTGCTGTCGTTTCGTCGAGCAGCCCTACCTGACCCCGGCCGGCCATTTGTACCCCTGTCTGTTGTGCCATTCGGCCGCCTTTGCGGTCAAGGGGGTCCTTGACAAGGCTCTGACCGATGCCTTTGCCGAAGGAGCCCCCCTCTGGGCTGCGCTTCAGGACGTCTGCCGAAGCCGGGAGGCCACCCTTGCCGCCTGCCGAACCTGCCTGGAACGAAGCGACTGCGCCGCCGGCTGTCCGGGGCGGGCCCTGGGGAGCCATGGCAGTCTGCTGGCCACCGATGATCGCTGTGCCCTGCGCCAGGCCATCGGCCGTCGCCGCCGAAGCGACCCAGGAAAACCCTGAAAAAAGCCCTCCTTCGCGAAAAATTCCCTTCGCCTTGCCTTCTTCGAGAGACATTACCGTGGGGAAATTCCCCACTGTGGATATTATCCCTACCCCTCCGTGCCCCTGATGCGAAGGCCGGCAGTCCGGCCTGTTTCAAAAATCCCCGCAGATCCGCCCAGGATGCCCCCCCCCAACACCGAAAAACCCCAGAAAACAGCCATTTTAAACCATTGTTCTGATTGGCACCGTCTTTGCTAAAGGTAGAGTAATCAGGCTGTCGCCATGCGGACCCTGACTTGCTGGCGATTCTTCAGTGTTAAATATCGGATATTTTAAAACGAAGTTTTCTGGTTTTGTCCCGTTTTGGGGAAGCCCGGGTCTGGTCGCAGTGGCCAGTCCTGATTTATGGAATAAACCCGAAGTCAGCTCACACCCATCCAAGGAGGTCGTACCATGTCTCACAACAAAGATGTCAAACGTACGCTCAAGAATGAAAGACTGGAATACCCGATCAAGATGATGCACGCCTACCCTTCCGTCAATGTCGGCTGGGGTGCACATACCATGGTGGGAAATGATGCCAAGGCCCTCGGCATGACCAATGCCCTGATTGTCACCACCGGTCTGCGCGGAACCGGCATTGTCGAGACGATTCAGGGTGTCCTGAAGTCGGCCGGAGTCGCCTCGGAGGTCTTCAGCGGCGTCACCCCCAACCCGAAAGACCATGAAGTCATGGCCGGCGCCAAGGTTCTGGCTGCCGGGAAGTTCGACGGCATCATCAGCCTCGGCGGCGGCAGCTCCCATGACGCCTGCAAGGCCATCAAGCTCGTGCACAGCCACGACGGCCAGGATGTTCGCTCCTTCGAAGGGGCGTTCAAGGCCACCAAGGCCAACACCATTCCCCAGCTGGCCATCAACACCACTTCCGGAACCGGCTCGGAAGTCTCCTGCTTCTCGATCATCAATCACACCGACAAAAAGTACAAAATGGCCCTTTTCGATCCCAACTGCACTCCGAGCAAGTCGGTCAACGACCCCTTGATCCATCAGTGCATGCCCGGCGACCTCGCCGCTTACACCGGTATGGACGCCCTGGCGCACGGCGTTGAAGCGATCACGTCCCGCCTCGGCGTTGTCTCTGCCTACGGTCCGGGTCTGAGTGCCATTTCCCTGATTTTCGGCAACCTCCGTCAGTCCTCGATGAACCGCAACAATGACAAAGCCGTCGAAGCGATGGTCTGGGCGGAAATGGCCGCTGCCTACAGCTTCAACAGCGCCGGTCTCGGTCTGATTCACAGTATGGCCCATGCCCTGGGCGGTCTCTACGATGCACCCCACGGTCTCTGCAACGCCATCGGCCTCGGCCCGGTCATGAAGTTCAACCTGCCGGCCTGCCCGGAGCGCTTCAAGATGATGGCCCAGGCTGCCGGTATCGACGTCAGCGGCATGTCCGACATGAAGGCCGGCGAGGCCTTTATCAATGCCTGCCTGGAACTCAAAGCCGAGCTCGGGATCACCAAGACCTTCAAGGATCTTGGCCTCCTGGAAAAAGATATCGAAGGGCTGTCCCGTTTCTCCGTCAACGATATCTGCACTGAAGGCAATCCGACCGATACCGGCCTGCAGGACATGATCAAAATCTTCAAAGAGTGCATGTAACCGTTCCATTGATTCATAGCGAGGCTGTTCCATTCTAAGCCGCTGGCCTCCGAAGGGAAGATACCCCTCACCGGGGGCCAGCGGTTTTTATTCCTGCCGTTATGCCGCAGCATCGGAAAAACCGGAATTCAACGACACGAGGCCATATGATCAGCGAACAAGGGGTTAAGGATCTTCTCAACGCCAGTGGCTACATCGCCGACGACGCCATCGCCACCGCCGTCTTTCTCGCCCTGCACATGGAAAAGCCGATCCTGATCGAAGGACCTCCCGGCGTCGGCAAGACCGGCCTGGCCAAGGCCCTCTCCTCTGCCCTGGACTTCCCCCTGGTGCGCCTGCAGTGCTACGAAGGGATCGACGAGGGGAAGGCGCTCTATGACTGGGAGTACGGCAAGCAACTCCTCTACACCCAGCTGCTGCGGACCCAGCTCGATACCTACCTCTCGGTCTCGGCCGACCTGCGGGAAGCGGTCGAGCGCCTTTCGGCCGAAGAGAGTCTCTTCTTCTCCAAAAACTTTCTGGTGCAGCGCCCGATTCTGCGCAGTTTCCTTTCCGAAAAACGCTCCCTGCTCCTCATCGATGAGATCGACCGCTCCGACGACGAGTTCGAAGCGCTCCTCCTCGAGTGTCTGAGCGATTTTCAGGTCTCGATCCCCGAACTGGGGGTGATCGAAGCCAAAAGAAAACCGCTGACGATTCTTACCAGTAACGGCACACGCATGATCTCCGACGCCTTGCGCCGCCGCTGTCTCTATCTCTATATCGGCTATCCGGAACTGGAGCGGGAAGTCGCCATCGTTCGGGCCAAATTCCCCGACCTCTGCGAGGAGCTGGCCCGGCAGATGGTGGAATTCCTGCGGAAAGCGCGGGAGCTGAACCTGCGCAAGCCCCCCAGCGTCTCCGAAACCCTCGATTGGGGGGAGGTCCTTTCGATCCTCAAGGCGACGCAGCTGACACCGGAGATTGTTGCCAATACCGTCGGGGTGATTGCCAAACACCAGACCGACCTGCAGAAGGTCACGGAGCTGGCTGTCCAGGAATTGAGCTGATCATGGAACGTATCGTCGCCGGTTTCGTCGCCGCCCTTCGTGAAAACGGCATCCGCGTCTCCCCCGGCGAGAGTCTGGATGCGGTGCAGGCCCTGGGGCTCTGCGGCATGGCAGGGCGCAGGTCAAGCCGCCTCCTCCTGCGTCTGACCCTGGTGAAGAACGTCCATGACATTCCGGTCTTCAATGAAGTCTTTAACCGGTATTTCAGCCGCTACCCGTTTGTCGACCCCGAGCTGAATATTCCCGATCTCATGGACGCCGCCCTCATCGACTTGGAGGGGGAGTTCAACTATTTGAACCCGCAGCAAAGCGACGACCACGACCAGGCCGGACCGCTGCTCAAGCTCGACAGCGAGATCCATCCGGAAGATTTGGCCGAGCTCAAAAGTCTGACGGAGATCGACCCGGACGACTCGGACGGCAATGAAATCGTCGTCCAGATGAAAGGGCACCGCGGCAAGGCCAAAGCCCCCCGGCCGACGAGGCGCTATACCCAGAATCCGCTGACGATCGAACTGAACAAGGGGAGCAGCACCGACAGCGGAATCACCTTCACCCCGGAAGAGCAGATGGCCATGCAGGACGTGGTCTCGCGGATGATGCTGCGTCTGCGCAAAGACATGAAGCGGATGAAGAGCAACCAGAACCGCGGGAAACTCCACGTCATCAAAACGATCCAGAAGAACTACCGCCACGACATGGTTCCCTTCCAGGTGGCACTGCGCCGCAAAAGGCGGCAGAAACCGCGCCTGGTGGTCCTCTGTGACGTCAGTTTTTCCGTCAGTCATGCCTCCCGGTTCATGCTCCTTTTGCTCCATACCCTGCATAATCAGATGCTCGATGTCCGCAGCTTCATCTTCAATCGCCAGGTGGCGGAGATCACCGAGATGCTCGCCAATATGCCGGTCAACGACCTGATGGAGGTCATCGACCGGGGGGATATCGTCGATCTCGATGAGAACAGCAGCTTCGGTGAGGTCTTCCTGACCTTCAAGAAAAAGCATCTGGAAAATCTCCGCGGCCGCCCGGCCTTCATCATCCTGGGCGACGCGCGCAACAACTACGGCGAGGCTAACGACTGGGTGCTCGACGAGATTCGCGAAAAGGCCCGCTACATGCTGTGGCTGACCCCGGAAGACCGGGAGACCTGGCGCCGCGGCGACTGTCTGATGGAGATCTACGGAGCCTACTGCGACAAGGTGGAAGTGGTGAAAACGGTGGAAGATTTGAGCCTGGTCGTCGAAGGCCTGCTCCGCGACATCTATGCCGACCAGGCCCATCCGCTGGACAAAAAACGTCTGCGCGAAGCCAGGGAGGCGGAAGCCTACGATCCCAAGGACTATTACACCCGTGGTGGAAACGGCGGCAGCGAGCCGGGTTTCGACCCCTCCGGGCGCAGCCGTTGGTGATGCTGCCCGGCAGATTATTGAGGAACAAGGAGACAAAAATGAACTGCGACAGTGAAAATCACCAGGCGCACATGTGTGCCCTCAAGGCCCAGGGGCGGGACGACCTCATCGAGAGCCTTGCCGATAACCCGACGGTCGAATGCCGGCATTGCGGCGCCAGGGCCAACAGCATCGAAAACATCTGCGCTGCGCATCTCGGGGCGACGGCGCCGAATATTGAAGGCGGCCACGGCACGGTCGGCCTCGATGAGGTCGGCAAGCCCCATGCGGGGGCGAAATCCAAACCTCGTTAACACCCTGCCCGGGGCGCCCGAGGTTCGGCAGGCCGCCAGGAAAAGAAGGCCTCATGCGGAGAGTTCTCCCGTTCAGGGGACGAAGGAATCGGGAAGAGAGCCATGTTGAGCAAAGAAAGAAGCACCTACGCCATTCAGGCGGTAGAAAAGGCTTTATGCCTTTTGGAATCGATCAGCGAGGAAAGGGGCGATTTCGGCATCAGCCACCTCAGCGCCAAGTTGGGGATGGGGCGCAGCTACGTTTTCCGGATGCTCGCCACCTTCGAGCAACGTGGTTACGTCCAGCATGTGGAGGGCTCGGGCCGTTACCGGGCCGGGCTGTCGGCCTACGAGACCGGCGGCCGGTTTCTCCATCGGATGGAGTTGCTGCAAAAGGCCAAGCCGATCATGGAAACCCTGGCCAGGGAGAGCGGCGAGGCCGTTTACCTGGCGATTCCCGGGGGGATGGAAGTGTTGTTCCTGGAGATGGTCGACTCGCCGCAACAGGTGCGGGTGATCCCGCTGGTCGGCAGGCGATTCTCCCTGCACCAGTGCTCGGCCGGGAAGGTGATTCTCGCTTTCCGGTCGGAACCGGCCTCCCTCTCTTCCGGCCTGAAGGTCGTTCGGAGCGAAGGCGTTTGTGCCGACCGGGAGGTCCTGGGGGAAGGGATGAGCAGTCTTTCGGTCCCGATCTTTTCCGGACAGGGCGAGGTGGACGGAAGCCTGTGCCTGGTCGTGCCGAATTTCCGCCTGAAGCAGGAGACGCTCGACCGGGAATTGATTCCCCGCCTGAAGATGGCCGGCGAGGGAATTTCGGCAAGGCTCGGTTTTTGCGGGTCGGATCGTTGAGCCGTTCCTCGGGAGGCCGGAGAGGGAGTTGTGGAGCTGTCTCTGGTCTTCGGGGAGGCTCCCGGGGGAGGCGAATAAGGGGTTGTCATGAATCGCATTCTGCATTCGCCCGGCCGGCATGTCCGGGGAGCCGGAGCCAGCGGTGAAATCGGTCGGCACGCCGCCGGCCTGGGGGGACCATGCCCTTGTCATCGGCGGCAGGGCGGTCACCCCCCTAGGAGCCTGGCGGACTATCCATGAGCCGGCTGCAAAATCGTCTATTTGATCCATATCCGAGCTTCTTTTCGACCAATAGAGACGACTATTGGCTCTCAAACAAGCTCGAATCTGTCCTCAAATATTCAATTTTTCGCTTCGGCCCGTATAGTCCGACAGGCTCCTAGGGAATCTGCCGCTCCAACTGTGGGCCGATCACTGGCGGTAACGCACCTTCGAAATCAGAGGCAGAGACCATGAAGCGACTGCAGGATTGTCAAGCGCATCAACAGGAGTTGGAGACGAAGATCGAGGCGTTGCTCCGGTCCCAGGTCGAACAGGATGCGTCGCGGAAAAAGTATGCCTTCCTCTACGATTTTGCTCCCGTCGGCTACTTCACCTTCGGCCGAAAGGGGAACATCCGTTCGGTCAACCTGACCGGGGTCCGGCTTCTGGGGATTGAACGCTCCGCCCTGGTCGCCCGCCGCTTCGAGGATTTTGTCGCCGGCGAGGACCGTTTCGTCTTCAACGACTTCCTCGGCAGGGTCTTTGCCAGTCATGTGAAGGAAACCTGCCGGCTGCAACTGGCGACGAGCCATCATCAGACCCTGTTTGTCCGGATCGAGGCGATGGTGACCGAAGCGGGGGAGGAGTGCCTGGCGGTCCTCGTCGACATCACCGAGAAGAAACGGGCGGAACAGGCTCTCTCGGAGAGTGAATACAACCTGGCCAAGGCCCAGGCCATGACCCATGTGGGCTCCTGGAGTTTCGATCCCGCCAGCGGCGAGATGAACGCATCGGATGAACTGCTGCGCATCATGCGCCTCTCCCGGGAAGAGACGACGCAGGAAGCCTTCGCCAGCGTCGTCCACCCGGAGGATCTCGGATCGGTCATGGAGCACCTCCGTCTCGGCATCGACCATGGCAAAAGCTATGAGATCGAACACCGCCTCCTCTTCGCCGACGGCAGCGCCAAATGGGTCGATACCATCGTCGAACCGTCGGTCAACAGTGCCGGCCGGGTGGTGAAGCTCTACGGGACGACGCAGGACATTACGGCGCGCAAGCAGGCCGAGGTCGAGCTCCGCAATAAGTCCAACGAGCTGCAGACCATCTTCGACTCCATCGGCGACGGGATCACGGTCTATGACCATGCCGGCCGGATTCAGCACCACAATCTCATCAGCCCGCAGCTCTTTCCCGAGGAAATTCTGCCGGGGAGATCTTGTCGGGAGATCTTTCATCCCGAATCGCCCTGTCTCCCCCGGGAGTGCCCGGTCGAACAGGCCCTGCGGGGTGAACGGGTCGACACCTCACTGGTCTCGGTGGCGGAAGGGGAGAAGGCCCGCTATCTCGACATCACCGCCACCCCGATCCGGGATGCGCTGGGAGAAAAGAATCGCGCCCTGGTCTTCTTTCGCGATGTCACGGAAAAGCGCATGCAGGAGATGCATCTGATCCAGACCGAGAAGATGTCGAGTATCGGCGTCCTCGCCACCGGCATTGCCCATGAAATCAACAATCCCCTCACCTCTGTGGCCGGTTTTGCCGAAGCCCTGCTGCGCCGTTTTCGCGACGATCCGACCTTGGAAAAGGACCCCCGGCTCGATGTCTTTCCCCATTATCTGGAGGTGATCGTCAGGGAATCCTACCGCTGCAAGGGGATCATCGACCATCTCCTCAGCTTCGGTCGGAAATCGGACGGTACCGCGGTCAAGGTCGATTTGAATGGGATCCTGCTGGAAATTCTCGAACTCCTCCGCTATCAGCCGAGTTACCGACAGGTTCAGGTCGTCACCCGCTTCAAGGCGGACCTCCCCCGGATCCTCGGCGATTCGTCCGGACTGCGTCAGGTCTGCATGAATCTGCTGGTCAATGCCCACCAGGCCTTCACCGGGGCGGGGTTGGTGGAGATCACGACCGATCAGGTCGACGAAACCTGGGTTTCGGTGGTGATCCGCGACAACGGCTGCGGCATGTCGCAAAATATCATCGACCGCATCTGGGAGCCCTTCTTTACCACCAAGGAGGTGGGGAGGGGGGTCGGCCTCGGTCTGGCACTGACCTACAATATCGTCAAACGCCACGGCGGGGAAATCCGTCTGGAGAGCCGGGTCGGAGGGGGGTCGCAGTTTACCGTGCTCCTCCCCATCGGCCGGGGGACGACCGATCAGATAACGTCCTGAGGCGGCCCGAAAGGAGGCCGGCGACCCCGAGTCGCGAAATATCTCTTAACCACCTTCGTATGCATGGAAAACCCGAGCTCCATCGGCCCTTCGATCAGGAGGACTTCCTGGGTCTCCTCGGAACGGAAAGGTTTCAGGACTTGGCGGGGGCGGGGGGTGGCGAGGCCGAAGATCACCAGCGTGTCGTCGAGTCCGTTTTGCACATCGAAAAGAACAAGGTCGGCGGCGGAAATCTCGATGCCGGTCTCTTCCAGCAGTTCCCGTCGTCCCCCCTCCTGCCAGCTTTCACCCCTATCGAGATAGCCTCCCGGCAGAGTAAGGGTTCCCTTGCTCGGCTCGATATTTCGCCGGATCACGACCAGGCCGGCGTCGATCGGCTGCAGCGTGACAACCACCGGCAGGGGGTTTCTGTAGCTGGTGTTGTTGCAGGCCGGGCAGAGCCTTGGCCAGGGTGCGTCGGCTTCAAAGGGTGTGCCGCAGTACCCGCAGTGTGAATGTTTTTCCCCCATGGATGGCTCCTCTTTCCCGGGTCCGGAAGGTGCGGCGGGCGACAGTCGCTTTGGCTGCCGCTTCGGTGTCTGCCCCGGGGAAAAAGGTATTTTGCAGTTTATATTCCACAATTCGAAAGAAATTGTCGGAATTATCAGAACGCAGGTTGATTTTTCTCTGTAGAGAATAATCCCAGTGGGGAAAATTGCTACAGGATGAAGGCCTAACGCCAAGGGAAGCCGTTGCAAATATGGCGCGAAACTCCCCATAAAGTCGGTATCGGGCCATTTCCTGAGCAGGTTAACCTGCTGAAGTTCTGCAATAAACCATCGTTTCTGTCTGGCACCATCGTTGCAATATAGCAAGGACAACAGGCGCGGCAGTGGCCGGCGCAATTCATCCTAAAAGGAGATCGTCATGGAAAACAAATTTGAAACGGAAGTGCAGGCAAACGAAGGGGCCGAAGAGGCGCTGGTCCTGAAGGAAATTCAGGTCGAAGAACTCGCCATCGACGGCATCTGCGGAGTTTACTGAGATGGCGGCGGCAGGCATCCAGCTGCACCCCGCCTGCCGCGTCCGGCAAGAGGGGTTCGGCCTCCTGTTTTATGATTCCCGGGGGCCGCGCCTTCTCTTCGCCGAAACCGGCGGGCTCCTCCCCCCGGACTTTTTCGCCGTCTCCCGGTCTCGGGACGAACTCCCGCCGGGATTGAATGAGCGCCAGGTGCAGGTGCTGGGCAAATTCATGACGCAACTTCTCGAAAGGGGGTTCCTCCGTGAGCAACCGATTCGTTGAACAGGGACTGCGCTCACCGGTCAATCTGACCTGGGAGGTCTCCCTCGCCTGCAATCTGCGCTGCAGCCACTGCCTCTCCTCCTCGGGGGAAGCGGCTGAAAACGAAATGACCACTGCCGAGGCCCTCGATCTCGTCGCCCAGCTCGACAGCGCCAAGGTCTTCCAGATCAACTTCGGCGGCGGCGAGCCCTTCATGCGCCCCGATTTCGAAGAGATCCTCGCCGCCTGTCACGGCAGGGGGATCATGACCTGCATCTCGACCAACGGCACCCTCCTCGATGCTCCCCGGGTCGAGCGTCTCGCCGCCTCTCAGCTGGTGGCGATCCAGGTGAGCATGGACGGCGCCCGGCGCGAGACCTGCGATGCCATCCGCGGCGCCGGGGTCTACGATCAGGCGATTGCCGCCCTCAAACTGCTGGCGGCCAGCCGCATCCCGAGCAGCATCAACACCGTCTTGACGGGGCAGAATGCCGCCGAGATCCCGGCCCTGCACAAACTGGCCAAGGAGCTCGGCGTCTCCCTCCGGGTCAGCCGCTTCCGCCCCTCGGGGCGCGGCGCCGAGAACTGGGAAGAGCTGCGCCCGACGCCGGCCCAGCTCCTGAACTTCTCGGCCTGGCTCTCCGAGAGCGGCGAGGTGCGCACCGGCGACAGCTTCTTCTCCCTGACCACCCAGGAGCGCCAGGGCCTCGGCCTCAACCTCTGCGGCGCGGCCAAATTGACCTGCTGCGTCGGCCCGACCGGCAACCTCTACCCCTGCGCCTTCCTGCAGACCGAGCGCTTCAAGGCCGGATCGTTGCGCGAATCGTCCTTCCAGGAGATCTGGGATGATTCGGAGATCTATGCCTCCTTCCGCAGCCTGCGCATCCATTCCTGCGAGGAGTGCCAGCGCTTCGATCAGTGCCACGGAGGGTGCCCGGCCGTCGCCTGGCACCTGAAGAACGACATCAGCGGCGGCGATCCCGAGTGTCTCGAACGCTGCGTGACCTCCATCGCCGATGAGGCCAAGGCCGCCGTGGCCTGACTTTACCGGGGCGCAGCACGCGTTGCCCCGACAGCAAGAACGAAATATCCGTCCAGGAGTCCAGACCATGATCTTCCCAAATCTCTTTTCGCCACAAAAAATCGGCAAGGTGACGGTAAAAAACCGCATCTCCTTTCAGCCGCATCTGACCAATTTTGCCGAAAAGTGCCTGCCGAGCGAACGGCACATGCACTACTGGGGCGAGCGGGCCAAGGGGGGGGCGGGGCTGATCACCACCGAGGAGATGAGCGTCCATCCGACCGACACCGCCTATGAGAAGCTGGTCGAAGCGTTCCATCCCGAGGTGATTCCCGGGTTCCGGAAGATTACCGATTTCGTCCATCAATACGACACCAAGATGTTCTGCCAGCTCAATCACAACGGCCAGCAGTGCGACGGCAGTATCTCCCGCCTGCCGGTCTGGGCGCCGAGCCCGGTCCCGGATATCCTCTTCCGCGAGACCCCGAAGGCGATGGAGATCGAGGATATCGAGGAGGTCTGCCGTTACTTTGCCATCAGCGCCGAGCACGTCCGCCAGGGCGGCTTCGACGGCATCGAGCTGCAGTTCGGCCATTCGAGCCTGGCGCGGCAGTTCCTTTCGCCGCTGACCAACTACCGTCAGGATGAATTCGGCGGCAGCCTCGAGAACCGCATGCGCGCCCCGCTGATGTTCATCGCCGCGGTGCGCAAGGCGGTCGGCAACGACTTCACCCTCGGCGTCCGCATGTGCGCCGACGAGATGATCCCCGGCGGCCTCGATCTGGCCCAGGTGCAGGAGATCGGTGTCCTTCTCGAGGCGAGCGGTCTCATCGATTTCATGGACCTCTCCATCGCCACCTTCTACAACCTCTACCTCGTCGAGGGGTCGATGCACACCCCCCTCGGCTACACCATCCCCCTGGCGGCGGGGATGCGCGAAAAGCTGAAGATTCCCGTCTTCTGCACCGGTCGCATCAACGATCCGGTCATGGCCGAGAAGGTCCTCGCCGCCGGCCAGGCCGACATGATCGGCATGTGCCGGGCCCTGATCTGCGACCCCTTCCTGCCGAAGAAGGCGCAGGAAGGGCGCCTCGACGATATCCGCTACTGTATCGCCTGCAACCAGGGGTGCATCGGCCGCATGGGGATCAACCGCTCCCTCGGTTGCGTGCAGAACCCGGCGGTCGGCGAGGAGAAGAGGTGGGGGGAGGGGACGCTGAAACCGGCGCCGATCGCCAAGAAGATCATGGTCGTCGGCGGCGGACCCGGCGGCATGTGGGCGGCGAAAATGGCCGGGCGGCGCGGCCACGATGTCACCCTCCTCGACCGCAACGACACCCTCGGCGGTCAGGTGCGCACCGCCATGAAGGGGGCCGGGCGCGACGAGTTCGGGGTGATCATCCGCAACGAAAAGGATCAGGTCGGCAAGGCCGGGGTCGAGGTGCGGCACAACGTCGAGGTGACGGCGGAGATGGTCCTCTCGGCCGCTCCCGATGCGGTCATCGTCGCCACCGGCAGCAAGCCGAAGCCTCACCCCGTCGGCGGCGCCGACGGACCGGGGGTCTGCAACGTCTGGCAGATCCTCGATCAGGAAGTCGAAGTCGGCCAGAACGTCTGCCTCATCGACTACGACGGCCACCACCGCGCCACCGCCACCGCCGAATTCCTCGCCGACCAGGGGAAGAAGGTTCACATCATCTGCTCGAGCCTCTTCATCGGTGCCGAACTCGGCCCGACCCAGGACCTCTACCTCACCCGGCAACGCCTGCTGGCCAAGGGGGTCTCTTTCACTCCGGATATCGCCGTGATGGAGGTCGCCGGCGAGATCGGCGCCAAGACGATCAAGGGGTTCAACGTCTACTCCAACCAGTGGGATGAATGGGGTCCCTTTGACAGCGTCGTTCTGGCCATGGGCCAGGCAGTCGATGACGATCTCTACTTCGCCCTCAAGGGGAAGGTCAAGGAACTCCATCGCATCGGCGACTGCGTGGCGCCCCGGCGTGTCGACATGGCGATCTGGGAAGGCCACCAGCTCGGGAGGGAGATCTGATGTCTGCCCGAACTTCCCCCCTCGGCGCTCCCCCCCCGGCGGTCCTGGTCTTCGTCGATCTGGCCAGCGGTGAACTCGACGACGCCGGCAAGGGGATCCTCTCGGAGGCCTCCCGCCTGGCCAGTGTTCTCGGCGGCGGTTGGTCGGCCATTGCCTTTTCCGGTGCGGAGGCGCCGCCCCTCGAAGATTTCGCTCCCTATGGCACCCCGGCTTTGACCCTGATCGAGGCGGGTCCCGAGGTTGCCGACTCCCCGGAGGCGCAGGGTCGTCTCCTCGCCGGTGCCGCCCGTGCCGGGGAGGCGCGCCTGTTGCTCCTGCCGCACAACGATCTCGGTGCGTCTCTGGCCCCCCTCCTGGCCGCCGAGTTGTCCGCGGCCCTCTTCACCGAAGCCCTGGCTTACCAGCAAGAGGGAGGGACCCTGAGCCTGACGCGCGCTGCTGTCGGCGTCCAGGTCGTCGAGAGCAAAACCTGGGAGAATCAGGTCCCCCTGGTTCTCACCGTCCACCCGCGCATCCTCAGTTCCGTCGTTCTGCCGACCATGCAACGCTCCCTTCCGGTGGTCGGTTCCTTCCGGAGTGCAGGGGCGGTCCAGGACGGAGCGACCCGGATCATCGAACGGATTCCGCCCGATCCGCAGACCGTCGACGTTGTCGATGCCGACGTCATCATCAGCGCCGGCCTCGGCTGCGATGAAGAGAGTTTTGCCCGGGTCGAGGAGTTGACGCGCCTGCTCCACGCCTCCCTCGGCGTCACCCGCCCGGTCTACGACCTGGGGCGCAGCGGCTTCGAACGGATGGTCGGGCAGACCGGCAAGACCGTGGCCCCGCGCCTCTATGTGGCGCTGGGGATCTCCGGCTCGATGCACCACCTCGGCGGGATCAAGGAAGCGAAGAAGGTCATTGCCGTCAACAGCGATGGCAAGGCGCCGATCTTCCCCAATGCCGACGAAGGGTTCGTCGCTGACCTGCGCGAGGTTCTGCCGCTGCTCATCGAGCGGGTCAAGTCAGCGCCAGGAGGTGGCCAATGAAGACCACATTTGATGCCATCGTCGTCGGTGCCGGTCCGGCCGGTTCGAGCGCGGCTCTGACCCTGGCCCGGGCCGGGCTTGACGTGGTCCTTCTCGAGCGCGGCGCTTTCCCCGGTGAGAAGAATATGTTCGGCGGCGTCCTGCACCGGCTGACCGCCCTCGAAGAGGTCTTTCCCGATTTCTGGAATCAGGCACCGCTGGAGCGGCACATCGTCAAGAAGTCGCTGACCTTCATGACCGGCGAGGCGAGTTTCAACGTCAACTTCGACACCGCCGCCTCGGACCGCACCCCCTACAACGGTTACACCGTCAGCCGCCCCAAGTTCGACCGCTGGCTCGCCGAGGAAGCGGTCAAGGCCGGGGCGACTCTGCTCTGCAGCACCACCGTCGACGACGTGATCCTCGAGTCGGGAAAGGTGGTGGGAGTGAAATTGCTGCGCGACGGCAGTTCGCTGCGGGCGCCGGTGGTCATCGCCGCCGACGGGGTCCTCTCCTTTGTCGCCAAGAAGGCGGGGTTGCGCCGGCCGAAGTTCGACCCCTCGCACATGGCGGTGGGGGTCAAGGCCCTCATCGATATGCCCAAGGAGGTCATCGACGACCGCTTCGGTCTCGTCCGCGACCAGGGGGCCTCCAACGAGCTCGTCGGCTGCACCTCCGGGGTGCGCGGCGGCGGCTTCCTCTACACCAACTATGACTCCCTCTCCCTCGGCCTGGTCATGCACCTCTCCAGCCTCAGCCAGGGGGAGAAGACCCCTTACGACCTCCTCAACGACTTCATGGAGCAGCCGCAGATCGCCAAGGTGCTGCGCGGCGGCCGCCTCCTCGAATACTCCGCCCACCTCGTCCCGGAAGGGGGGTACGGCATGGTCCCGGAGCTGGTCGGCGACGGCATCCTCGTCGCCGGCGACGCCGCGGCCCTCTGCATCGTCACCGGTCTCAACCTCGAGGGGATCAACCTCGCCACCCAGTCCGGGGTGATCGCCGCGCAGGCGGTCATCGCCGCGCACCAGAGTCGGAATTTCAGCAAGGCCGGTCTGGCCGTTTACCGGCGCCTGTTGGAGGAGAGTTACGTCCTCAGGGATCTCAACCTTTACCGGCGCACCCCGCACATGCTCCATAACGACCGTATCTACACCAAGTACCCGGAGCTGGTCTGCGGCCTGATGGACGAGATCTACCGGATCGACGGCACCCCGAAGGAGACCATGACCAGGATGGTGCTGCGCGCCGCCAAGGAGAAGATCGGCCTGAAGAATCTTGTGGCCGATGTTTACGCCGGATGGAGAGCCCTATGAAGATCAATCCCGACGAGATTTTCGATTACACCAGTTTTGCCATCGACCGCGAGCCGCATATCGTCGTCGACACCGCCGTCTGCGTCGGCTGCGATCAGCGGGCCTGCACCATCGCCTGTCCGGCGCGTTGTTACAGCTGGGACGAAGCGAGCCGGAAGCTGACCTTCGTCCACGACGGCTGCCTGGAGTGCGGCACCTGCTACGTCGTCTGCAGCCGCGACGCCTTCACCCGCTGGCGTTACCCCCAGGGCGGTTTCGGCGTCTCCTACCGCCTGACCTGAAGGGACTGGCCCCCGCAGGGTGCCTGATCCTTTGTCTTCAACCGGAAAAACCGGAGCCAGTCCCCTGGAACCCGGGGACAGGCACCTGGAGAATGAAAATGGCCAAAAAATCTCTACATATCGTTGTTCTGCTCCGGGAAACCTGCGATCCGCGCCCGCCGGTACAGCTGACCGCCGACGGCTTCGCCGTCAGTGAACGCGGCCTGCGCCGAATCGCAAATCCGGCCGATCTCGCGGCGCTGGAGCAGGCGCTGTCTCTGGCCGAAAAGGACGGCGGCGAAGTCACGGCGATCGCCATCGGCCCGAAGCGCCTCGACGATCATCTCCGCCTCGCCCTCGCCATGGGGGCCGGCCGAGCGATTCGCGTCTGGAACTCATCCTTTGCCGGGGGAGACGTCTCCTCCGAGGCACGCCTGACCGGACGGATTCTCGAGATCCTGGTTCCCGATCTGATCCTGACCGGCAGCCGCCTCCTCGACAGCGGCGACGATCCGACCCTGGCCCTGGCGGCGGCCCGCCTCGACCTCCCCTGTCTGGGCGCGACCATCGAAGCGAAGTGTCACGAGCGCGGCGTCGAAGCGCTGCGCAAATCCGACCGCGGCGCTCGGCAGAAGCTGACCGCGGCGCTCCCCTGCGCTCTGCTCATCGAAGCCGACAGCTGCACGCCCCGCTATCCCGATCAGGCGGGATTGATGGCGGCGCTCAAGGCGCCGATCGAGGTGTGGGGGATCGCCGAACTCGGTCTGCAGGTGAGCACCCTCGGAGCGGCCGGCGCCCTCCTCGGCAAGGGACCCTGCGCCTTTCCCCGCCCCAACCCGCAGCGGACGGTGACGCCGGATGCCAAACTCCCGGCCTTCGAACGGATTCTCGCCCTCCTCTCCGGCGGCATCAAGCCGCGGGCCGGAAAAGTGCACACCCTGGAAAGCGAAGCGACCGTGGAGCGGCTGCTGGAGATCTTCGCCAGCGCCGGCCTCCTGGGCAGCCAATCGTCATGAATTACCGGCTGGCGCCAGGAATCGACCTCGAGGAGCAGGGGGACGGCGGTCTGCTCCTCGCCTCCCGCCCCTTGCGTCTGGTGCAGCTGAACAAGCCTCTGCTGCGTCTCGCCCGGCGCCTGCAGACGGAGAGCGTCACCCCGGCTTCCGCCGCCGAAGCCACGGTCCTGGAGACCCTGGCCAAGCGGGGCTTCGTCACCAGGCAATGGCCGGAGCTGGCCGAGGCCGAGCTGCCGAAGGTGAGCATCGTCATCCCCGTCAAGGACCGCCCCGTCGACCTGCGTCACTGCCTGGAGTCCCTGGCCGCCCTCGACTACCCGCAGGAGAAACTGGAGATCATCGTCGTCGACGACGGCAGCAGCGACACCACCCCCCAGGTCGCCTGCGAACTCGGCGCCCGGGTCCTGCATTCCGGGGCGGTCCTTGACGGGGATGACG
>Ga0209231_1000101_pt1 | contig 61922 bp, 55 predicted proteins | sample Deesub45470m_DNA_FD_188086 | JGI IMG/M metagenome (GOLD analysis project Ga0209231, IMG submission 188086) | Deep subsurface microbial communities from North Pacific Ocean - 450_OLKR46/470m Metagenome (SPAdes) (version 2) | ecosystem: Environmental > Terrestrial > Deep subsurface > Unclassified ... | reverse complement strand
GGTGGCTGGTGCCGGTGGAGCCGCCGCCAGTGCTAGGAGTCTCCCACTCTTTGCCGTGGCAATTGTAGCAGCTCATGGGCTGACCCTTGGAAGCCGGGTCGATGCTGTGGCAGCTGGTGCAGTTGGCCACGCCGTTTTTCTCCACATAGTCCTCGTGGCTGCGCTTCGGGTTGGTCCAGCCGAAGGGGTGGCTGGTGCCGGTGGAGCCGCCGCCAGTGCTAGGAGTCTCCCACTCTTTGCCGTGGCAATTGTAGCAGCTCATGGGCTGACCCTTGGAAGCCGGGTCGATGCTGTGGCAGCTGGTGCAGTTGGCTACGCCGTTTTTCTCCACATAGTCTTCGTGGCTGCTCTTCGGGTTGGTCCAACCGAAGGGGTGGCTGGTGCCGGTGGCAGGAGCGTAGATTACGTTACGAATGATGCTGCTGCTGTTTCCAGCCGCATCGGTGGCGGTTACGGTGATGGCGTAGGAACCAGCCTGAGAGAAGGTCAGGGTTTGGGTGAAGGCACCGTTTGTGACTTGAGGCTTATAGGTGGTGCCATTCATGGTGATGGTGAGTGAAACGGAACCGATTGCGTCAACGACGGTCCCTTTGAGCGCTAGGGTTGACTGGTCGGTGGTGATGTCCTGATTCGGAGTCGTAACCGCCAGGGTCATCATGACACTGTTATAGCTCACCGTCCGTTTGGCACTGGTGGTATTGCCGGCCAGGTCGGTGGCGGAGACCGTAATGGTGTTAACCCCAGCCATCAGATAAACGGTCGCGGTGAAGTTGTTACCGCTGATGCTGGCTGCTTGCTGGTTGCCACCATTGTCAGTCACCTGAACCGTGGAGGTTTCGTTAATGGTACCGGTCAAGGTTACGAACGACTGGGCGGAGCTACTGTTGTCGGCCGGAGCCGAGATGGTAAGAATGGGCGCCGTTGGATCATAGGTAATGACGCGCATATCACTTTGCTGGTTACCGGCCATGTCGGTCGCGACAACCGTCACGGTATTGGCCCCGACGGTCAGGGGTAAGGCTGCGCTGAAAGAACCGGCGGCGTTGACAACAACCATTTGGCCGTTGACGGTCACGGACTGCAGACCACCGGTATCGCTGGCATTGCCGCTGATGTTGAGGGTGGCATTGTTGGTGTATGTCCCGTTGGCCAAAGCCGAGATGGTCAGGGTTGGTTTCGTGGTGTCAGCCTGCGTAGTGGTGACCGTTACGCTAGCGCTTCTGGAAGGGGAGACATTCCCGGCTGCATCCTTGGCCCAGGCGTAGAAGGTGTTGCTGCCGGCGAGGGCGGTGACGCTGGTCGGTGCGGTCGCAGTCCAGCCGGTGGCGAAGGCTGCCGGAGCGGTGGCGCTCTTATTGACCATGTAGCCGGTAACCCCGACGTTGTCGGTGGCGGTGAAGGAGGAAACCGGAACGGTCAGACTGGTGGCGGTTGCGGGAAGAACGAAGGCGTTGACCACAGGTGCTGTCGTGTCGGCCTGCACAATGGTGACCGTTACGCTGGCGCTTCTGGACAGGGAAACGTTCCCGGCCGCATCCTTGGCCCAAGCGTAGAAGGTGTTGCTGCCGGCGACGGCGGTGACGCTGGTCGGTGCGGTCACAGTCCATCCGGTGGCGGAGGCTGCCGGAGCGGTGGCGCTCTTATTGACCATGTAGCCGGTAACTCCGACATTGTCGGTGGCCATGAAGGAGGAGACCGGAATGGTCAGGCTGGTGGCGGTTGCGGGAAGAACAAAGGCGCTGACCACGGGTGCGGTGGTGTCCGCCGGAGCGGTCACGGTGAATGAGTTCGTGTTCACGGCCACTTCGCCGTGAGCACTCCCGGTATTGGCACTGTTGCCGAAATAGGCCATCTTCCAAGTATAGGTGCCGGGGGTCGTCGGCGCCGATGCTGTCAAAGCCGCTGGGAACGTCGTCGAGCCGCCCATGCCGCTATCGTTGCCGGAGGAGACAGCAATTTGAGTGTTGCTCTGGTTATAAAGGATGGCTTTGATCCAACCAGCTCTGGTGCTGCCGCTGGTCAGGGTAACCGTTACCGTTTCGCCAGGGGCATAGGAGGTTTTGTTGGTAGAGGCACTCAAAGAACGGTTGCCGTGGTAATGACATCCGTTGCAAGAGGCGACGACTGGGGCACTATGGCAGGAAGCGCAGCCCCGACTTGCAAAGTAGGATGATTGTGCTTGTGCCTGGGTACCAATTAAACTAAACGCTGCCAGAGCTACCGCGAAAAGAAGAAATACCGATACTTTACTCTTAATCATTATAAAAACTCCTTTGGTTGTCATGCTACGTTCTTCTTCATTTTGTTTACGCATACGTCCTTCCATACACAGGAAATGAACCGCGCCTCCTTTCTGGAAAAAATCCCGGGTGATCTGAAAATTAAAAAAGCCGGGACCGTTATCCTGGTTGGATAATTCGGCATCCCGGCTGTCTCAAGGAGACCCTAGGCTTTCTGTCCCACCCTCACGGATGGTTTAGCTTTATCGTATATCGGGGGTTAGAATACCTAGCTAAGTATGCAAATAATAGACCTAAAGTTACTCCTTATGGCTTTACCCGGCCGGCTGATGCGTCATCGGGTATTTTAATCCGTCAAGAACATCATGTATAATTTGTTATATCAAGTGGATACAGCACGTCAGAAGTTCGGATTTTGCGTTTACGCTGTACGCAGTATTACGGAGGGAGGGTTTTCGCTCTCCTCCCTGAAATGGCCAAATAGCACACCAACCTACGCCATATCACCAGGCTAGTTAATGGTAGAGGCTCCCCATCCAAGGCAAAAGAAGAAAGAATGTCCCAGAAGAGCGACTAAGTCTTCCGAAAGTCCTATCTTCTTCTCTACCGACAGCCTGCACCTGTTAAACTTTCTAATGATGGTGCGCTCCAAATGTTCAGGTTGGTCCGTCCAATAACTTGGCCGTAGTCAGCCATTCACCTCCAGGTCAAGATCAGCGGATCAGCCCCGTAGCAACTTCAGGCCGTCTGAACGCAACTCGCCCTTTGGCGAGACGTGCCGGTACAAGGTCTGTCGAGTGACACCGAGTTCCTCACACAGATCACCAACCACGGTTTCCGGCTGCCCCATCGCCGCCATGGCCAATCGCAGTTTCGCGGCAGTCATCTTGAACGGCCGCCCGCCATTCCTGCCGCGTGCTCGTGCCGATGCCAATCCTGCCATCGTGCGCTCGGAAATCAACTCCCGCTCGAACTCGGCCAGCGCAGCAAAAATACCGAACACAAGCTTGCCGGCGGCAGTCGTCGTGTCGACCGCAGCACCGTGACCGGTCAAAACCTTCAATCCCACGCTACGCGCAGTCAGGTCGTGCACGGTGTTGATTAGGTGGCGCAGGTCTCGGCCGAGCCGATCGAGCTTCCACACCATCAGCGTGTCGCCTTCACGGAGCGCCTTCAGGCAGGCAGTCAACCCTGGACGATCATCGCGGCGGCCCGAAGCCAGATCCTCGTAGAGATGGGAAGGACTCACCCCGGCGCCGATCAGTGCATCGCGCTGCAGATCGGTGGATTGGGCCCCGTCCGCCTTCGATACCCGCATGTAGCCAATAAGCATTCGTTCACCTGTCACATATACGTTCGATTATGTGACAGTGTGGCTCAGAAAGTTCGGAGCGTCAACAGTTGTCACTTAACCCGTCATTTTTTCTAAGACATACAAAGGGTCAGCCTGGCTCGTAATGTGACAGAAATTCCGGAGGTATGCCCTCCTTGGCAAGCGTGACGCGCAAGCGCTCCAGAGATTCAGGATCGCGCAGCCCAAAGGACGCGAGCGCGAACAGCGAGCGAGCCGTCTCGGGATTGTGTCGCGCCTCGGCGACCGCTTCGTTGAGCGCCTTGACCGCCTCCTGCCAGTAGTTGACGGGTTCCTGCTTTCGCTCCTTCGCGGGCAGGCCGTTGGTGAACCCGGTTTGCGGCTCGGGTAGGAACAGTGCAGCCTGTTCCCCGCGCGGACTCACCACTTTCGATTTGATCAGGTCGATGGCGGTGGCCGCCGCCTCCAGCATCAACAACTGCACCGCCGGGTCCAGAATTTCGTAAGGACGCCATAGCCTTTGCCCGCCGCGCAGCGGATGTCCGCAGCATTCCCAGACATAGCGGACGCTGCCGGCACAAACGCCGCAATGCGAAAGCGGAGTGTTTAGCTCATCAAGCAGAGTTCGCAGCAGCCTGAACCAGAGGCCGGCGTGGATGCGCCGGCGCGGCAGCTCGACATAACCCATCGTCAGTGCCTGCCAGGTGCGGCGATCCATCGCCGCAATTGCGTCACTGGCCGTGCGCGGGGCAGCGTCGGTGTTCTCCCAACCGAGAAATCGCCCTGGCACGCCCCAATAGGATTCGAGCCAGCAGCCATGCAGCGGGCAGCTCAGCATCAGGGGCAGCCTCCACGCGAGCAGTACGGACTGGTTCGCCGGATCGTCCAGGCAGAGCGGGCAGGCCCGGTGAATTGGCTGAATGGGCAGCCACGCACGCCAGTTCGTGATCGATCTTGTCTTGCGGTTACGCCTCGGCAGCAATACCGAGAACTGGAACGCATAGGTTTCCAGTGCGGCCGGAATCTGGTCGTCAAGACTATCCAGCAGCCACGGCACCCAGCCGGCGACGCTCATGCAGCGCAGCCGGTCCAGCTCAATGCCGCTTCGCTGGGAGAGCGCCGTCAACAGTGACAGCGGCGGTGCGGTGTCCAGGTCATCGATCTGGCCGTGCCCGAGGTCATTCTCCAGAAGGTCGCGCGCGTCCATTTGGTAGCAGGCGGCGACACGGTTGAGCCAGGACGATAGCGCTTCGCCTTCCTTGGATGCCGGATGCAGCGGCCAGCGCTGTGCCGGCTTCACATCAGTTCCCGCTCGAACTGGCGTCGCCGCTCGCTGGGACCGATGTAATCGGTCATGCTGAGCGTGCGGTGGTTCATGGCTTCCTCACCGCTCTCCACGGCGGCGACGGCTGCCGCCATCAGCAGGTGCGCCAGCTCGCCGATGGTGCCCTCGCTACGGGTGAGCAGGTAGCGGGCCATGTCCGAGGTGGCAATCGAGGAGCGACGCCGCAGCGGGAGCGAAGCGGCGAAGCTGGCTAGCAATGAGCAGCAATCGTCGTTGGCCTCCCACAACGGGAGCATCATCGGCTCGAACCGGTTTTCCAACTGGCCGTCCGAGCGGATCGCCAGGTAGGCGTCACGCGTGCCGACCCCGACCAGCGGGATGCGCAGCTCGTTGCCGAGGAAGCGCAACAGGTTGAGGAATTCCCGGCGGTTGACGCTGTTGCCGGCCAAGACGTTGTGCAACTCGTCGATCACCAGCATGCGCACGCCGACCTTGCGCAGCAACGACAGGGCCAGTTGTTCCATTTCCGGCAGTCGTGGTCGCGGACGCAATGGCGCGCCCATCGCCGCGAGCAGCGCGACGTAGAAGCGGATCACCGACGGTTCGGACGGCATCTGCACGACCAGCACCGGCATGTGTTCCTGGTCGGCATCAGAGCCGGCCGGATGCGCGCGCCGGAATTTCTCGACGATCATCGACTTGCCGTTGTTGGTCGGCCCAACCAACAGCAGGTTGGGCATGCGCTGCTTGTTCGGCCACGCATACAGGGTTTCCAGCCGGTTCAACGCTTCAACCGCACCGGGATAGCCGATCCAGCGGTCTGCGCGAATACGCTGGATGCGCTCGTCCGCTGGTAGCCGGGCGAGCCCCTGCGCCGCCGGCAACAGGTGGGATAGGTCGATGATGGGATATTCGTCCACGGCTACCACTCCTCGATCTGGTCGAACGGTTTGGCCGGCGACAGGTTGTCCGCCTGCGGGTCAGCCATATCCGCGTCCGGCGGTGCAGGTTTGACAGACGGTGCCGACGCCTTGAGGTGCTGGCGGCGATCCGCGTCGCGTCGCGCCTTGCGCGTGGCCTTCTGCGCGGTGGTCACGATCTCGCGCATCTGCCCGATCATGCGGAACAGCGCCAACTCATCCACCTGCTCGCGTCCCTGCTGCCGCAATTTCTCCAGCGCCTGCCTCTGTTCCCAGAGGGTGACAGCCGGGTGCGACAAGGTACGGTAGGGGATTTCCAGGTAGTGCTGCCCCTCCGGTTCCAACACCCAGATACGGCTGATGTCGCGCGGGTCGCGCCGGATCGGGAAGGCGGGCAAGCGGTCGCGCCGTGCAATCCACGGCTTGAGCGCGTCGGCGTAGTAGTGGATGTGGTCGATGACGAAGCCGGTGCGGGTCAGCGTGCGCCGCATGATGGGTAGAAAATCGACCAGGAAAGCAGTGGCGCGGGTGACGACGGCCGGTACGCCGGCACGCGCCACAGCCTCAGCCCAGCGCGCGGCCGGCGGCTGGAGCAGGCCGCTGTGCACGGAGCCGTGGTAGGTGCCGACCGCCAACACGAGCCAGCGCTCCAGCTCGCGCAGCGTCAGGGCAGCCCTCTTCTCGGAGGCGTACTCGCCGCGCTGGCCGGGATTGGAGAAGGTCGTTCCCGGCAATTCGTCGTGGATCATCTGCATCGCCGTGCCGATGATCCGTTCCACGATTCCGCCATAATGCGGCTGCCCGAGCGGACGATAGTCCAACCGGATGCCATGCTGCTCGCAGCCACGGCGCAGCGCCTCGCTCTTGAATTCGGCCGCATTGTCCAGGTAGAGCAACATGGGCTTGCCGCTCATCGGCCAGTCCATCTCCACGTCCAGCCTCTCCAGCCAAGGCCGCTTGTCGCAGGCAGCGTGCGCGAGGCATAGACCGACGGAGACGGCGGACGGCGCTTCCAACGTGACCACCATGCCAACCACGCAGCGGGTGAACACGTCGATGGCGATGGTGAGGTACGGTCGGCCAATCGGTTGGCGGTCGCGCTCGTCCACCACGATCAGGTCGATGACCGTGTGGTCGATCTGCACCTGCTCCAGCGGCGCGGTCAAGGTGGGAGGCACACCACCGGCACCTTGCAGGCGGCGGGATGCATCTTGGCCTTCCCGGCGGCGAGTGGTCTTGAGTGGGTCGAGGTTGGCGATCCGCAGGGCCACGGTGTTGCGCGCCGGCACTTGCAGCTTTTGCGCCTTGCAAGCCTGCGCGACCTCGCGGTGGAACACCGCCAGGCTGCGCTTCTGCTTGGTCAGGAAGCGCTTTTGCAGCAGCTCGCGGATGATGCGTTCGACTGGCTCCGACAGACGCCCCTTGCCTTTCCCGCCTCCGGATCGGCCGCGAGCCAGGTCCGTTACAAGCCCCGCGCCTTGCCGTGCTCGGCGGATCAGGACATACACCTGCCGCCTGGACAGGCCAAGCGCCTGAGCAGCGGCGTCGGCGGCTTCATGCCCGACCACCTCAAGCGCAGCCAATGGCCCGATGATTTCCGTCCGGAGCAGGGCCTGTGCCCATGCCTCGTCGGGCAGGGTCGCTACGCCTTGCTCGGCAATCGGTGATGTGTCTGACGCCATGCCCACACCTCGCTTTGGTGCACACGAGTATTGAGTATAGTCGAGATTGGTGGAGATGACTTCTGATATTGCGGTGTCAGGAGCCGCCTGCACAACGGGAGCAACACCCAGTCAGGTGGTGCAGCTGTCTTCTGAAAACGACAAACGGACGAGAGGACATCGCTACTCCACGGTCTGGTAGCGCCCGTCGCGGATGACGGAAAGGTAGGTTTGGCGATCGGAATCGCCAAAGCGATCGAAGCTGAAGCGCTGTTGTACCCCCTGGACGGCTCCCAGCTTGAGCAGCACGCTTTTGAGTGACTCCCCGGAACTCTGGTGCTCCAGAGCCGCCAGCAGCACCTGAGCGGCATCGTAGCCGGCCACCCCGGCAAAGCCCGGTTCCTGGCCAAAGCGCTGCTGATAGGCCTGGACGAACTGTAGATAGCGGGGGGACGCATCATTGCGATCGAGAAATTGGGCCACATAAACCTGCTCGGCGGCACTGCCGGCCAGTTCGATGAAGCGCTCGGTGGAGCCCCATTCAGACATGGCAATCGGCATGGTTGGACTCACTTTACGGATCTGTTGACAGATCTGGGCGGCATCGACGGCATTGGCAATGATCAGGATGAAGTCGGGATGGGTCGCCAACAACTCGCCAACCAGCGGGGTAAATACCACATCGACCCCGGAGGTAAAGGACTGCTCGGCCACCATCTCCCCCCCCCAGTTGCTGAATTCGGCACGAAAATGTCCCAGCCAGCTTTCCGTATAGGCCAGATTGGCCAGATCGTAAATCACCACCGCCCGGGTATAATTGAGTTTTTGGGCAAAATAATGAGCACTGCGGATCGCGTAGACCTCGGTATCGGCGATCACCCGAAAAAAATAATCGTCGCGACCCGAGAGCGCGGAGGCGGTGACCGTCGGGCTGACCAAGGGGATCTGGGCGGCATCGGCCAGCGGCGCGGCGACCATGGCCAGGCTGCTGACCATCGGCCCGATCACCGCAACCACCCGCTGCTGCAGCAACTCGGAAAGCATCTGCCGGGCGTTCTCTGGATCCTGAGTTGCGTCCCGTACCAGCAAATCGACCCGGCGGCCCTTCACGCCACCGGCAGCATTACGCTCTTCGATGGCCAGCATCGCGCCGTTGCGACCACCGACCCCAAGATCGGCGCTGCGGCCACTGAGGGCGGCGAAAAAACCGATCCGCAGCGGTTCTTTCTGTTGGCAGCCCGCAACCATGATGAACAAGCTCGCGAGCACCAGCCAACCCCGCTTGCCCCAGCGCCAAGCCATAACACCTCCCCAACAGCGCAGACCGAAATGGCGTGCAAAATGCCGCTAAAGTATCGCAGGGAATAACAGTCTTTCAATAGAAGAAACATGACGGTTCAGATCATTTCCAAGCGCCGGCAGGGCGGGGTTGAGCCGCCGACCTCAACCGGACGAACCGGAAAGGTTTTGAGCCAGGAATCAACGATGGAGCCGAAGCCGCCTGTTGGCAAAGTGATAGAGCACTGAGCGGATATCGATATCGATTGGATTGACCCTGATTGCCCGCAGCGTCTCCTCCTTTGAGCTTCACCGTCGACATGGCCTGACAGACCCGGCCGCTTGCTGCTATACTCCCCACATCCGACCACTGACAAGGAGTTGCCCATGAACTACCAGATGATTCACAGCTGTATCCGGGTCCTCAACCTTGAGGCCTCCGAAGCCTTCTATCAGCAGGCCTTCGGCTTCGAAATCTTTCGCCGCAAGGAGTATCCCGAGCAGCGCTTTACCCTCAGTTACCTGCGGACCCCGGGAGTTCCTTTCGAGCTGGAACTGACCTACAACTACGACCAACCCGAGCCGTATCAACTCGGCAATGGCTACTCCCACCTCGCAGTCGGAGTGGCGGATCTGGAGGCCTCCCACCGCCGCCACGCCGAGCAGGGTCTGAATCCCCGCCCATTGAAGGGGTTGGCCGGCGGGCCGCCGCGGTTCTATTTTCTCGCCGACCCCGATGGCTACCTGGTGGAAGTGGTGCGCACTCCTTGAATCGGGGCTAAAGCCGGTTCGGTCAGGGCTTGACCGGGCCGGTGAACAGCCAGTCGTTCCCCCTCACCGCGGCATGGCAGCCAATGCAGCCTGCGACCTTGCCTTCTTTGTCGATGCTGCCATCGGGGGCGTACTTGAGATAAAACCAGTCGCCCCCTTCCGGATTATAGCCCTTGACCCGGTACATGACGGTAATGGCCGCCAACTGTTTGTCCGCCGAATAGTTCTCCTTCACCACCATCGCCCCATCGGGCAAGGTGCCGGCCCGGGCGCTGATCGCCTTGGCCGCCTCCGGGTTGACATAGGTGGTCAGAAAAGCGCCGTGGGGATGCTGGCCCTGGTAAAGGCTCCCCTTGCCGGGCCAATGCGGCCAACTCCGATACTCGACGGTTTTGGTCAAATACCCGACCACCGCCTTTCCTTCCGGAGCCAGCACCTTCCCCTCGGCGGCCAACCCCGTGCCTGCCCCAGCCCCAATCAACAGCAGCAAAAGCCATCCGATCCATCCTCTGCGCATCTCCCCCTCCTTGGCTGCAAGTCGTTTTTCCCAAGCTAAAACCTTAGTCCAGATTCATTTCCTGTCAACCGGGGCAAGGGGCCAGGGAGTTGCGACCGGCGCCGAAGCGGCTATAGTGGAATGAACCACGAGGGTTCGCTTTGGACCGCTGCAGCCAGCCGAGCCCCTCCTGATGACCTTGCAGCCGCAGGGAGATTATCCCCCCCTGCAGGAGGTGTGCATGACCGGAAAAGAGCTGAAAAAGGCGCTGCAACATATTGACACCAATCGTCAACCGTTCCTGAAATGGTGGCGCAAAGAGAATGATTTCGCCGATATCGAACTGGTCACCGAGTTCCTGCAGGGCCTCGATCCAGCGCTGGAGTTCGGCGGCTACGAACTGCTTGATATGGAGCAGATGTGGGCGCTGGTGAAACAACAGAGCCCCAAAACCGTCAATCGGGATGAGCGCCGGCGCGAAGAGGTTATCCTCTGGGATCACCCCAGCCGCGATGGTCAACCGCAGCAGGTTTGCCCCTTTACCGCCCAATCGCTGTTGACGATCTTCAATGTCGAGACCAAGGGAAATCTGCTCTGCTGACAGGTTGTGGGCAGCGGACAATAAAAAAGGCCCCCTCGAAAGGGGGCCCGCTGAATCGGTTTGTGGTCAAAGCCTTGCTCAGCCGGCGGAAATACTGACGAAGACCAGTCCCTGTTGACCGTTGTTGTCAATGCCGTGGGACTGGCCGGCAGGGGCGACCAGAACCGTTCCGGGGGTGATCCTGCGCGGCGCGGCCTCGCTGAGGAAATCCCCCTCGCCTTCGAGCACCACCCAGATGTGATCGCCGGCATGGACGTGGGCGTGAATGTGCTGCCCCGGAAGCAGGCACCAGAGGGTCGAGCGGGAATGGGGTGTCTCCGCCAGCACCACCTTGTTGGCTTTCTCCTGGCTGAAGGCTACCTTGTCCTTGTAATCCCAGAATTCGGTTTGCATAGTCATCTCCGCAGGTCAATGAAAAGACGCCCCGGCACAAGCGCCGGGGCGTCTTTGAGTTTACGTCAGCATCCTCAAAGCCGTCAAGCCTTGGAAATCTCTACTGCCACGCGATTCTGTCCGGCCGGCAGCAGGCTTTGCACGTTGAGCCCGGCAAAGTGGTGAGGCGCGAACAGCAGCCCCTGGGGGACGTTTTCGCTCAGCCGCACCGGCCCCTGCATGCTGCCGATGGTCGAGCTGACCTTAACCTGGGCGCCCTCGACCAGCCCGGCCCGAGCGGCATCTTCGGGGTGGATTTCCACATACCCGGAGGGTGCCACCTGCAACGGACCGGCGGCAAAGGTGGTGGTGGTGCCGAAATGGAACAACAGCTTGCCGCTGAGTAGTTGCAACCCGGCCTCTGCCAGAGCGGGCAAGGCCACGGTGCTGTAGGTCAGGCTTTTCTTTTCGGGGCGGAAGGGGGCGCGCAGACAAGTCTGGCCGCGACCAGAGGCGGCAAAACAGATATCGCCGTAGAGATCGGTCAGGCTCTTGGCCTCCGCCAACAGTTGCTGCGGCTGGATCTGAGCCTCGCGAGCAGCCAGGCGGTTGTAGAGCCCGGCGAGGATCTCCATGTCTTCCCTAGCTTCGCCCACCGGTTTGATCGCCTGGGCGAGGCAGCTGACCCGGCCGTCGAGGGCGGTGACGCTGCCGCTTTTCTCGGCGAAAGAGCTGCCGGGCAGAACCACGTGGGCCAACTCGGTCACCTCCGAGGGGAGGATGTCCTGAACCACCAGTAGCTCCAGTTTGGCCAAAGCCTGGCGCCAACGACCGCTTTCGGGGAAGGTCAAGGGATTGGTCGCGGCCAGATAAAGAGCCTTGATGCTCCCTTGCTCGATTCCGGCCAGGATCTCCAGGGCGTTGCGGCCCCCCTTGGGCAGCTTGACTCCCCAGGCCGCTTCGAACTTGACCGCGGCGCTGGCATAGGGCTGGTAACCGGGAAGGCTCTCCGGATAGACCCCCATGTCGAGCAGGCCCTGCATATTGCCTTTTTCGTCGATGGGGAAAAGGCCGCCGACATCGCCGTGCAGGGCGCCGCAAAGCAGCGCCAGGTTGGCCAGAGCGGCCACCTTGTCTTCGGCCTGCTCGCCTTTGAGCACATCGCCGCCGAACAGAATCGCCACCGAGTCGGCCTGACCGAGGCTCAGAGCGGCTTCCTCCAGCAGGGCCAGGGAGAGACCGGTCTGGGCGACGGCAGCGTCGAGATCGAGGGCGCGCAGATGCGGCTCGATCTCATCCAGGTTGCCGACGAACTGGCTCAGATAATCCCGGTCCTGCAGACCGCGGTCGAGCAGAATCCGGCTCAGAGCCAGTGCCAGGGCGACTTCGCTCCCCGGACGGTAACTGAGTTGGGTATTGGCATAACGGCTCAGCTTGACCTTGCGCATATTGGCCACCAGCAGCAGCCCATCACGTTTGCGGCAGGCCAGTTCGATCTGCCAGTCCAGGGCCGGAGCTTCGGCGGTGACATCGGCACCGAACACCAAGACCGCGCCGGCCCGACCGATACGGTCGATGGGGTTGCTGGCGCCGCGCAGGCCCAGGGTCGCGCCCAGCACCTTCTGGCCGCGCAGGGCGCCGAAGCGGGCTTCGGAATCGATGCTGTTGCTCCCCAGAGCGACGCGGAACAGCTTCTGGAACAGGTAATTCTCTTCGTTGCTCAGGCGCGGGGAGGCTAGGCCGGCGACAGCGTCGCTGCCGGCATTGCGCAGCCCTTCGGCGGCCACCTGCAGCGCCTCCTCCCAGCTGACCGCGGTCTGCTGGTTGCCCCGCTTGACCAGGGGGCGGCTCAACCGCTGCGGCGAATTGATGTATTCATAGCTGAAGGCGCCGCCGATACAGAGATTGCCGTCATTGACGGTCACCCCGTCGGCCGAGGTCACCCGGTAGACCTTGCCCTGCTTGACGTTGAGGTCAATCTGACAATGGCTGGGGCAGTGGGCGCAGACCGAGGGGACCTTGGTCAGCTCCCAGGGGCGGGCCTTGAACTTGAAGGGCTTGGAAATCATCGTCCCGGTCGGGCAGACCGAAACGCAGTTGCCACAATATTCGCAGAGGCTCAGGTCCTTGTCGATAAAGGCCCGGTCTCCTTTGTCATTGATGAACAGGGCGCTGGAGCCGATGGTCTCGTGACAGACCTTGACGCATTTCTCGCACAGCACGCAGCGGGAAGGAACCTGCTGGATCAGCGGCCAGCCGTCGATGACCGGGGCGTTGACATCCTCGGCGACGAAGGGCTGCCGGGTGACATCGAGGTCGTAACAGATATTCTGCAGTTCGCATTCCCCGGCGGCGTCGCAAACCGGGCAATCGAGTGGGTGATTGACCAGCAGCAGTTCCACCACCTGGCGGCGGATGGTGGTCAGCCGCGGCGACTGGGTGGTGACCTCCATCCCTTCCACTACCGGAGTGTTGCAGGCGGTCATCGGTTTGGTCACACCGGCGATATCCACCACACAAATCCGGCAGGCCCCGGTGGGAGAGACCTTCTGCAGAAAGCAGAGGGTGGGAATCTTGACTCCTGCCTTTTCGGCCGCGGTCAGGATCGTCGCCCCTTTTTCGATCTGCACATTCTTGCCGTCGATTTTCAGATTGACCATGGAATCATCACCTTTATCGCATCGGGAATGGGCGCGGTGCAGACGCACGGCGCCAGGGCCAGCGCGGGAGAGCGGCGGACGGCGGGCCGTCCTGGGCGGGTCGGCTAGTTGACCGCCACCATCGCAACCCGGTAACAGCGCAGGCAGCGCTCGGCTTCACGCACGGCCTGACTCTCCGGCATGGCCAGTTCGATTTCATCATAGTTCTTCGCCCGTTCGGCACCGTCGACCTTGGGCTGGTGCTCGCGGTGCAGACCACCGAGAATGCCGACATCCTCTTTCTCGTCGAACACCCCCAGGGTGTTGACCAGATCTTCCATGGCGTCTTCGACGTCGAGGTAGGCCTTGCCTTCGGTCAGGTAGCGGTGCATGGCGCGGGCGGCGCGGCGGCCGTGACCGACCGCGAGAACGACCGTCATGGCGCCATATTCGCAGTCGCCCCCGGCGAAGACCCCCTCGTTATCGGTCATCATGGTGCCGCCCTTGGTGACGATGCTGCTCCACTTGGTCTGCTTGATGCCGTAATCGCCATCGTCGAGGTAGAAAAGATCCGGGTCCTGACCGATGGCCGGGATCACCAGGTCGCAGGGGATCACATACTCGCTCCCCGGCTTCGGTGCCGGCCGGCGACGTCCCGACTCGTCGGGCTCGCCCAGTTCCATGATCACCACTTCGACTCCGACCACCTTGCCGTTTTCGGCGATCAGCCGGGTCGGGTTGCGCAGGAATTCGAACTGGACATTCTCTTCTTCGGCGTCGTCGACCTCGTAGGGTTCGGCCGGCATCTCCTTGCGGGTCCGGCGATAGACCAGGATCGAATCCTCGGCCCCTTCCCGCAGGGCGACGCGGACACAGTCGATGGCGGTGTTGCCGCCGCCAACCACGATCACCCGTTTGGGGGTGACCATCGGCTCACCGAGGGCGACCGCCCGCAGGTAGTGGATACCGCCGGCGGAGAAGCCTTCGTAGCCCTCGTCCTCACCTTCGACCCCCATCGGCTTCGATTTGAAGGCGCCGGTACCGAGGAAGACCGCGTCGTACTGGGCTTTCAGCTCCCGCAACGATACATCGCGACCGAGTTTGACCCCGTATTCGATCTCGACCCCGAGGTCAGCGATGATCTGGGCGTCGCGCTGCAACAGATGACGGGGCATGCGGTAATCGGGAATACCGACGGCGACGGTGCCACCGGGCTCGCTGAGCATGTCGATGATCTTGACCTTGTGTCCTTCGAGGGCCAGGTAGTAGGCGCAGGTCAAACCGGCCGGACCGGCGCCGACCACGATGATTTTCTTGCCGGTGGCCGGTTTGGTTCGCATCGGCGGGGTGTGGTGATGCATCCACTCATGGTCGGCCGCGACCCGCTTGAGCACCATGATGCTGATCGGCTCGTCGACCAGTTTGCGCCGGCAGGCCTTTTCGCAGGGATGCGGGCAAACCCGGCCGCAAACAGCCGGAATCGGCATATTGCGGCGGATGGCGCCAAGGGAATCGCTGAAGCGGTATTCCTTGATCTCTTCGATGTAGGCAGGGATATCGATGTGCGCCGGACAGCGATCGATGCAGGGCGCAGAAAGCTTGTCACGGTAGGCCTTGGCTGGCTGCGGCGTGCGCTCGCCGCGGATGTAGGCCAGGTAGTCGTCGCGGAAGTGTTTGACGGTATCGAGCACCGGAATCACCGAGGTCATGCAGAGGGTGCACTTGCACTGCTCCAGCAGCGTCGCCAGCGCCTCGATGTTGACCAGATCCTGCTCCTGCCCCTGACCGGCGACGATCCGGGCCAGGGTGTCCTGCAGCACCCGCGTCCCCTTTTTACCCGGGGTACACTTGGCGCAGCAGTATTTCTCCTGAACCGCCTTCATATATTCGGCCGCCAAGGCGACGACGTCGGTAGCCCCATCGAGCACCACCAGACCATCCCAACCAATGAAGGCCCCGATTTTCCCTTCGCTCAGATAGTTTTCAGGGAGCTTGAGTTTCAGAGCCGCAAGGTCGGCTTCACCGCCCTTGCGGTTGTCGACGATGTTCCGTTGCCAACTGGAAAAAACCACTTGAGACAACTTGACCTCCGATCGGACCCACTCACCGCTTTCGCGGGAGTCGCCATGCGCAAAAATTGAGGAAAGACCACTCGTTACTCGATCTTCCCCCTCATCATTTTGTATACAGTATGCAGCTAAATACCATAAAAAGAAATCTCAACGCAAGGAAAATTTACCTTTCGCTAATCATTCAAGGGGCTCGCAAAGAGGGGAATTTTCGCGGCGGATACCGCCTTTCAGTCGGGTTTTTTCGTCTCTGGGGGCGGGGGGAAAGGGGTGGTTACCTGCCATTGTCCCGGGTGGGTGCGATCGCCCCCCTGGTACTCCCAGGACTGGTTCAGCCGCATCCGTTTGACGGTAGTCGAGGGCAGCAGATAATACTCCAGGGTCACCCGGGTCTGAGCCTGACGACCTTCAGCGCGGAACTCCATACTGTCGAGATTGGCATCGGTCATCCGCAGATCGTCCAGAACCGTCCACTGATCGAGAAAGGAATCGCGCTCGGATGCCACCAGATGCTGGGCGACCCCATTGTAATCCTGCCAGCGCAGTCGCTGAAGATAGTCATCACTGACCGAGATGAACTCTTCGGTCGGACGCACCATCACACCGCATCCGCTCAGTAGAAAAACGAGGATGCCGAACATCAGGGCTAGTTGCCACCTTGACCAGGCCATTTTTTCATCCCCTTGCATGTCAGAGTTTTTTGGTTAGAATCACATCTCGCTTACAGGTATCGGAGGTTTTGCTATGAATGCCGTGGAGATCTACACCAAAAGTTATTGCCCCTACTGTCAGCGGGCCAAGGAGTTGCTGCGGATCAAGGGGGTCAGTTTCACCGAGTATGATGTCACCCAGGACGCCGCCAAGGAAGCCGAGATGCGGCAACGCTCCGGGCGGGAGACGGTTCCGGAGATTTTCATCGGCGGGGTGTTGGTCGGCGGCTGCAGCGATCTCTTCGATCAGGATGAAATCGGCGAGCTGGATCGGCTGCTCGGTCTCAGGACACCGTAGCGCGAATCGTCCGTAACAGCTCCAGCGCCAGTTCCACCTTGCCGAAGGGGGGCATCAGATACCATCCGCCAACCCGCCCCTGCCCGGCCTCCACCAGCTCCCGGGCGATCGCCAGCCCCTCCTGCACCCCGGCTTCCCCCTGCTTGCCGCGCATCCTGGCCCTGACCTCGTCAGGGAGAGTGATTCCAGGCACTTCGTTGTGCAAAAACTCCGCATTGCGTTCGCTCACCAGCGGCAATATCCCGACCAGCACCGGCACCCCGAGAGGGGCGGTACGCTCTACCAATTCGCTGAGCACGGCCGCCGAATAGACCGGCTGGGTCTGCACGAAGCGGGCGCCGGCAGCGATCTTGCGCTGCATCCGGCGCAGTTGGCCGTCCATACTTGGCAGGTTGGGGTTGAAGGCGGCGCCGAGCAGAAAGTCGGTGGCTCCGCCCAGATCGGTGCCGAGCTTGGTGCGGCCGTGGTTGAGACTGTCGATCAGTTCAAGCAGACCGATGGAGTTGAGATCGAAAACGCTGGTCGCCCCGGCTTCGCCGCCGACCGAGACCGGATCGCCGGTGACCGCCAGCAGGGTGCGCAGCCCGAGCAGATGAGCCCCCATCAGCTCGGAATGCAGCCCGATCAGGTTGCGGTCGCGGCAGGTGACATGGGCGATCACCTCGACCCCGGTGGTCTGCTGAATCTGCTGGGCGAGGGCCAGGTTGCCCATGCGGATACGGGCCAGGGGATTTTCCGCCAGACTGATGGCGTCGACCCCGGCCGCGGCCAGTTGCCGGGCCCCTTCCAGCACCTTGTCGCAATTCAGCCCCCGGGGCGGGTCGAGTTCCACCGTGACCACGGGCCGCTTCCCCCAGGAGGAAAGAAAATGACTCCGCGGCGGAGCGATTGGCCGACTGGAAACGCTTGCCGGCGCCGGAATGGAGCGCCGGGGACCGGGCTTGAGTCCGACCAGGGCCTGCTGCAGGGCCTGAATATGCTCCGGGGTGGTGCCGCAGCAACCGCCGATCAGCGCCGCCCCGGCCACGACCATCTCCCGGCCCATGGTGGCAAAATATTCCGGGGTGGCCAGGTAGATGTAGCGCCCCTCCCGGTACTGGGGAAAACCTGAATTGGCGAAGGCCGAAAGGGGTACATTGCAGGCCCCGGCCAGACGCCCGATTACCTGCAGCAGATCACGCGGACCGGAGCCGCAGTTGGCCCCGAGCACCGCCGCGCCGGCCTTGGTCAGCCGCCTGGCCGCCTCTTCGGCGGCCACCCCGTCCCGGGTGCAACCGGCTTCCAGGTAGGCCATCTGGGCGATGGCCGGCAGGCCGAGTTCGGCAGCCACCGCCACTGCCAGCTCCAGATCGTCGATGCGGGAAAAGGTTTCGAGCAGAAACAGATCGACTCCGCCTTCGGCCAGGGCCTGCATCTGTTCGAGCAGAATCTGGCGTTTTTCTGCCGGGGTCAGCTCAGTGGCGCTCCCCTTGGGAGTCAGCAACGGCCCGACCGAGCCGGCCACAAAGCGATCCGCTCCCGCCGCCTCCCGGGCCAGCCGCGCCCCGGCCAGGTTGATGCTGCGACACTTTTTTTCCAGGCCGACGGCGGAGAGCCGCAGGGCGTTGCCGCCGAAGGTATTGGTCTCCAGCAGCATCGCCCCGGCGGCGGCATAGTCGCGATGGGCCTGGCGGATCAGCTCCGGCTGCACCAGATTCAGGTGCTCGAAATTGCTCTCCAGGGGGACGCCCCGACTGTAGAGCAGGGTTCCCATGGCGCCGTCGCCGATCAGCACCTCCTCGGCCAGACGCTCCAGAAACAGCCGTCCGCGTTGTGAAAAATCGCTCATCGGTCTTACCTTACTCGTGAAAAGTTCGAGGGGCCGGCCAACCGCCGACCCCTCTGCTTTTATGCCACACTGGGGATGAAAAGAAAAGTCCGGCCGCCGCCCTAGCCCCGTTCGCGGATAATGGCGGTGTAGAAGGCATGACCATCCGACTCGGCCACCGACAGGGAGAGTTCCAACTCGATCCGTTGACCGTCCCGGCGCTTGCCTGGCAGGTGGTTGAGCTGGTTCAGAAGCTTCGGCGCCTCCCGCTGCAACGAGGCTTCGAACTCGCCAACCCGCAGCGAGGTGCACTCCTCGTGAATCAACCGCTCGACGCTCATGCCAAGGATCTCCCGCTTGCTGTAGCCGAAAATCCGCTCGGCCTGGCGGTTGAACAGAATCACCTGACCAGTGGCCAGGAAGGAGATAATGCCATCCCGGGCGGTTTCGGTCAGCACCCGGAAGCGCTTTTCCGACTCTTCCAGATGCTGGGTCTTTTCGCCAAGATGCTCGATCATCTCGTTAAAACCATCGATCAGGGTGCCAATTTCGTCCCGGCCGCGGCGGGGGATTTTCTCCTCGAAGCGCCCGGTGCGCACCACCTCCCGCACCACCTCACCAAGCCGAGCCAGCGGCTTGGTCACCGCCACCCGCACCAACAGCCCGAGGCAGGTCATCAGGGCAAAGAAGATTCCGCCCATATAGATAATGTCGGTGCGCAGGTTGGCCCGCACTGCCTTATCGAGGGTATCCATGGGAATGCTCACCGAGGCGGCGCCGATCACCTGCCCCAACTGGTAGTGGTAGGCCTGGTCGGTCGATGCGGGAAACAGTTCCTTGATGAAGGCTGGCGCTTGATCTGGCTCGCCATGACATTCCAGGCAGCTCTCTGCCGCCGGAAAGGGGCGCAGGTAACGAAACACCGGCTCTCCCTTGAGGGTGGTGATGGCATAGGCCTCGCTCAGGGCCGGATCGGCCTCGAAGCGCTTTAAATATTCGGTTTCAAAGGGATCGGGAGCATTGGCCGGATTGCGAAACCGCAGCGAGGTCTGGCGGATGTGGTAACCGATGTCTCCAGCGACCTGCTGGGCGATGCGGTTGGCGGCCACCACCGGAATCAAACCGTAGCGATCCTTGGAGAGAGGCACTCCGCCGTTCTGCAATTCCACCGAGAGATATTCCCGGGTGCGGATCGCTTCGAAGGCGACAATGCGGGCCTTGTCAACCGCTTCGCTGACAATGAAATCCCGCTGTTGGCGATAATTGAGAAAGGTGGCCAGAGCGAAAAAAGTCAGCAACGTCAAGGTGACAATGACGGAGATTTTGGTCAGTAACCCCAGGTTGCGGTAGGAAGCCATGGGCGGAGTCCTCGCGGTGAAAAACCAATCGGCTCTTCAGTATAGCGGCAACCCGGCGCAGGGCAAGTGGGCGAAATCAATGCCGGCCGGGAAAGGTCAGTTTGAGAAACTGGCGCAGTATCGCCGCCGTCAACCCCCAGATTTCGTGGCGCTCCAGGGTATAGAAGCAGACCGGATGCACCCGCCCCTGGTGGGTCCAGCTCTCTTTGCGGAAAATCTCCGGCTCGAGTAATCGGCGCAGCGGCAGTTCGATCACCTCGGCGATTTCTCCAGGGTTGGCTTGAAAGGGATAGGGGTAATTAATGCGGCCGACGAAGGGGACCACATGGTAGCCGTGAATGGAAAAGAAATCACTCAGTCGCCCCAGCACCTCCACATCGGCCGGGCGGATCCCCATCTCCTCCTCGCTTTCCCGCAGGGCGGTGGCGAGCAGATCGGGGTCTTCAGCGTGGCGGGAGCCGCCGGGGAAGGAGATCTCCCCGCGGTGATGATTGAGATGCTCGGTGCGCCGGGTAAACAGCAGATGATCCTCGCCATCCTTGACGAACAGCGGCAGCAGCACCGCGGCCGGGCGCAACTCGCCGAGCTCGAGACGCTGGCGCGGCTGGCCGCTCAAGGCCTGGCGGATCTGCTCGGCGCTCAGCATCAGACCGTCACGCTGACCGCGTTGGCCTTGAGCGCGGCGATGGTCCTGCCGTAATCCGGGGTGGCGAAGACCGCGCTTCCAGCCACGAAAACATCGGCGCCGGCGGCGGCGATGCGGCCGATGTTGTCGGTCTTGACCCCGCCGTCAACCTCCAGTTCCACCTGCAGTCCGCGGCGATCGATCTCCCGGCGCAGCTCGGCGATCTTGGCCAATGCCGAAGGGATGAAGCTCTGACCGCCGAAGCCGGGATTGACCGACATCAGCAGCACCAGATCGAGCTCCTCCAGAATCACCTCGAGGGTCGAAACCGGGGTGGCCGGATTGAGAGAGACGCCAGCCTTTTTGCCGAGGCTGTGAATCAGCTGCACAGTGCGATGCAGATGCGGCACCGCCTCCTGGTGCACGGTGATGATATCGGCGCCGGCCTTGGCGAAATCGGCAATGTAGCGGTCGGGATTTTCGATCATCAGATGGACATCGAGGGGGAGCTTGGTGACCTTGCGCACCGCCTCCACCACCAGCGGCCCAATGGTGATATTGGGGACGAAATGGCCGTCCATGACATCGATATGGACGTAATCGGCGCCGCCAGCTTCGAGGGCGCGAACCTCATCGCCGAGGCGGGAAAAATCGGCGGAAAGGATAGAGGGGGCAATCTTGATCATGGTTTGACTCCAGAAGTATTTTAGTGAAAAAACGGCTTAAAATCTTCACCGGCTGCAACGCAGAGTCGCTGAGACGCCGGAATTGCAGAGAAAAAACCAAAAGAAGTTTTTCCTCCGCGGTCTCTGCGCTCTTTGCGGCTCTGCGTTAATAACTTGGTTTTGCCCCTCCCGTCAGCGCTCCTTGCGGCGAAACCGAGCGGCGAAAAAGGCGTCCATGCCATCGTGGCGATGGGGCAGGGTGCGCAGGCAACCCTGCTCATCGATCAGCTCCCGCCAATGGGCGGGAACCGTCTGGCCCAGGTCGTCAAGGACAAAGTCGGGATGGGCGGCGACGAAGGCCTCGACCACACCGCTGGTTTCCTCGGCACCCAGGGTGCAGAGGGAGTAGACCAGGGTTCCCCCCGGGCGGACCAGGGGCGCGACCTGCTTTAGAATACTGCGCTGCAGTTCGGCCAGCCGGGGGAGGTCGGAGGCAGCGCGGCGCCAGCGGATTTCGGGGTTGCGGCGCAGCACGCCCAGACCGCTGCAGGGGGCATCGACCAGCACCCGGTCGAAGCTGGCCGGCGCCAGGAACTCCGGTTTTTTGGTCAGGTCCCAGGGGCGGGACTCGATCCCCTGGCAACCGAGGCGGGCGGCCCCTTGGGTGATCAACCGCACCCGCTGGGGATGCAGATCGAGGGCGAGAATTTTGGCCTTGTTCCCGGCCAGGGCCGCCAGTTGGGTGGTCTTGCCGCCGGGGGCGGCGCAGGCATCGAGAATCTTGTCGCCGGGCTGAGGCGCTAGCAGATGGGGGATGAGCATGCTCGCCTCATCCTGCACCTGATACCAGCCTTCCCGGTCGCCCGGCAGGCTCAGACGGCCGCGGCCATCCAGGGTCAGCCCTTCCGGGGCGAAGCGGGTCAGCCGGGCTTCGGCGATGTCGGTCAATTTTTCGAGATAGGCCGCGCGGCTGGTCGCCAGGGTATTGACCCGCAGACTGAAGGGGGCCGGTTCGAGCATCGCTGCGGCCAGCGCCTGGGCCTCTTCGGCCCCATACTCAGCCAGCCACTGGCGCGCCAGCCAGCCGGGAAGAGAGAGCACATGCTCCAGGTAGGCCGCAGGGTCTTGCTCGGCATCGGGCCAGGGAATGGCCTCTTTTTCCCGCACCAGGCTGCGCAGGATGCCGTTGATCAGGCCGGTGGCCCGCTCCAGCCGCAGGCGCCGGGTCAGTTCGACGGTTTCGTGCACCGCGGCGCGGTCGGGAACCCGGTCGAGGCAAAGGATCTGGTAGGCCCCCAGCCGCAGTAGTCGCACCACCACGTGCTCCAGCTTGGTCAGCGGCTGGCGACAGAAGCGGGACAGGGCAAAGTCGAGTTTCCCCTGTTGGCGCAGCACCCCGTAGACCAGCTCGGTGGTCAGGGCGCGATCGCGGGGGTCGAGATTCGGTTGCAGGTCCAGCGCGGCGTCGAGGGCCAGATCGGCATAGGCGCCTTCAGCGACGCGGGTAAGGACTTCAAAGGCCAGGGTGCGGGGATCGGTCAGTTTCAATGGGGTCCTTGGGGTCCGGAGACAACACAACGGGGGCGCGCTTGCGCACGCCCCCGGCGGCTGGCCTGGATCAGCCGTATCAGCCGAGGGTCATGGCTTCCAGACGGCGGATGCGCTCGTCCATCGGCGGGTGGGTGGAAAATAACGATTTAATACCGCCGCCACGCAGCGGGCTGACGATAAACATGTGGGCGGTCGCCTCGTTGACCCGCCGCATCGGCGCCCGGGTGTTGGCCGACTCCAGCTTGCGCAGGGCCGAGGCCAGATAATAGGGGTTGCCGCAGAGTTGGGCGCCGCCGCGGTCGGCTTCGTACTCGCGACTGCGGGAGATGGCCATCTGCACCAGCATCGCCGCCAGCGGGGCGATGATCATCATCGCGATCAGGGCGAAGGGGTTGCTGTCTTCATCGTCACGGCCACCGAAAATAGCGGCCCACTGGGCCATGTGGGAGAGATAGGAGACCGCCCCGGCGATGGTGGCGGCGATGGAGCCGATGAGAATGTCGCGGTTTTTGACGTGGCTCATTTCGTGCGCCATGACCCCGAGCAGCTCCTCGCGGGTTAGCACCTGTAGAATCCCCTCGGTGGCGGCGACCACGGCGTGTTCGGGGTTGCGTCCGGTGGCGAAAGCGTTGGGGGTGTTACCTGGCAGGATGCAGACCTTGGGCATCGGCAGATTGTTGCGCTGACAGAGCTCCTGCACCACCTCGAACAGCGGCCCCGACTCCACCGGCTGGCCGCGGTTCATCTTGATCACGATCTTGTCGGAGAACCAATAGGAACCCAGGTTCATCACCCCGGCCATGACCAAAGCGATCAGGGCGCCGCTCTGACCACCCATGGCGCCACCGGCCCAGACCAGCACCAGTGTCAACAGGGTCATCAGGATAAAGGTTCGCAGGGTGTTCATCGACTCTCACCTCACAGCGATTAATAGAAAAAGGCCGGCCAACCAAAGGGGGCCGGCCTCTTTCAATATAATCAGCCAAACCCGGGAACGCAAGCCGCCCCCGGAAAGCGCCTCAGACTCCGACCTTCTGCCCGGCCACCAAAGCCCGGCCGCGCAGGAACTCTGCCGCCGGCAGCCGCTTTTTGCCCGGGAGCTGCAGCTCCCGCACCAGCAGACTGCCGCTGCCGCAGGCAATCTCCACCCCGTCGGCGCTGGCCGCCAGAACGGTGCCGGGCTCGCCCCCAGGGGTTGTCTGGGCACAGGTACGGGCCAGCTTGAGCACGTCACCCTCGAGCAGGGTATAGGCTCCTGGCCAGGGATCGAGGCCGCGCACCTGATTGTGGATCGCTTCGGCACTGTAGCTCCAGTCAATCAGGCCGTCCTCTTTTTTCAGCATCGGCGCATAGTTGCTTAAGGCATCGTCCTGCGGCTCGGCTACCAGGGTGCCCGCGCAAAGCAGCCGCAGGGTCTCCTCCATCGCGTCGCGCCCAAGCAGGGCCAGGCGGTCGTGGAGCTCGCCGCTGGTCTCCTCGGGGCCGATCACCAGGGATTTTTTCACCAGCATGGCACCGGTGTCGAGGCCGACATCCATATTCATGGTGGTCACCCCGGTGACCGTTTCGCCGTCGATGATCGCCTTGTTGATCGGTGCCGCCCCGCGGTAGCGGGGGAGCAGCGAGGCATGCACATTGATGCAACCGTAACGGGGAATCTCCAGCACGCTCTTAGGCAGAATCTGGCCAAAAGCAACCACCACGATCAGATCGGGCTGCAGGGCGCGCAGCTCTTCGACCACCTCGGGCTGGCGCAGTTTGAGGGGCTGGTAGACCGGGATGCCGTGCTGCAGCGCCAGCTCTTTGACCGGCGGCGGAGTCAGCTTGTTGCCGCGCCCCTTGGGGCGGTCGGGCTGGGTATAGACGGCACAGAGATTGAGGCCGGCCTCGATCAACCCTTGCAGGGTCCCGAGGGCAAACTCCGGCGTCCCCATGAAAACGGTACGGATCGATTGAGGCTGGATCACCGGGACTCCTGCTGGGCCATGAGTTTCATATATTTTTTTTTGAAGATTCCCCGCTTGAGGGGGGAGAGGCGATCGACGAACAGAATGCCGTCGAGATGATCAATTTCGTGCTGAAAAGCCACCGACAGCAGGCCCTCGGCCTCACGCACCACCGTCTCCCCCTCAAGGTTGAGGTAGCGGGCGGTGATCTTGGCGCTGCGGCTGACATTGGCGTTGTATTCCGGCACCGAGAGGCAGCCTTCTTCCTCGCAGATCTCCCCTTCGCGGGCGATGATCTCGGGATTGACGGCAATGATCAGCTCCGGGGGGGCATCAGAGGGCGCACAGTCCATTACGATCAGCCGCCGCGACACGCCGACCTGAGGCGCCGCCAGGCCGACACCGGGGGCATCGTACATGGTTTCGGCCATATCCCGGGCCAAGGTTCGCAGCTCATCGTCGATGGTCTCGACCGGAATGGAAATTTTTTTTAGCACCGGTTCGGGGTAGTGCAGGATTCTACGTAATGCCATGGGTCTTTTCTCAGCCTTTCCGGCCGCCTTCGCGGCGCCAAGTGGTGCTTTATCTTACGTGCACGGGAGCGGAAAAGTCAACGATCGCCCCATCAAATGGGGGAGAAATTGTTCGCCGGGGAGCAGATCGAAAATGACCCGCTATACTTATTACCAGCAGCTAACTTGACCGGTGGAGGAGATTAAAATGGCAAAGAACAAGCCTGTTGCTGCGCTGCTGCAGCACGCCACTGCAGTTCGCGAAGGAACCCGTCGTTTTGAAAATGCCTTTCAGGGCGTGGCCCGGATGATTCTCGACGATGAAATCGAGAAGGTGGTGGTCAACGGCAAAACCACTTATGACTTCCGCATCTTCCGCTCGGGGCGCAAACATGCCATCGGCATGTACGACGAAATCAACAGCTTCGTCTCCTTCGTCAAAGATGCCGCCGAAGGGGGCTCTTCCAAGGAGATGGCCTTCGTGCTGGTGGGTGAGCCGGGCAATGGTAAAACCTTCCTGGTCGAGTATCTCTGCAGCCAGTACCGGCAGTTTCTGTTCCGGCCGGAGAACCGCAAATACACCTTCCGCTTCGTCGGCATGGACCAGCTGCCCCATTACGGCCGCATCGCCACCATCGAGTCGCAGACCTACGAAGATCCGATGATTCTGGCGATGAACCTGCTTGAGGAGAGTGAAGAGAGCCGCGAGCTGCTGGCCAAGAAGATCGGCTTCAGCGACACCCAACTGGAGCAGATCTACGACAATTACCGGCCGATGGGGGCCTGCAGCAGCTACATCTGGAACGATATCCGCACCTTCTGCAACGGCAACCTCGAGCAGATGCTCGAATTCATCGAAATCATCCCGGTGCCGCTGACCGAGAGCCTGGGGACGGTGACCGGCAAATACGCCGCCAAGGATAAGATCACCTCCTCGGCCGTCGACCTGCTCGGCGAGGAGTCGATCCAGCGCCTGCTGCACATCACCGACACCAACAATCCCTACCGCTTCGACCTGCGCCGCGGCGCCCTGGCCCGGGTGGCGGGAGGCGGCATCCACTTCTCCGACGAAATCTACAAAAACAAAAAAGACCTGGTGCAGGTCTACCTGGGGGTGATCCAGAACCGGGTGATCGAAATGGACGGCTACAAATGGCCGATCGACACCCTAATCATTGCCACCAGCAACAACGCCGAGTTCAACCGCTTCCTGGCCGAGAAGGAAGAAGCTCCGATCATCGACCGCTGCCGCATCTGCTACGTCTCCCACAACACCCACTACCGGATGCAGGAGCAGCTCACCGACTACGCCATCGGCAGCGATACCAAAACCACCCTGACCCGCGAAGATCTGCACCAGGACCCCAACCTCAACCACGCCGCCTCGGTGGCGGTGATCCTCTCCCGGCTGCCGCGCTCGGACAAGCTGACCCCGGTGGAGACGATGAAACTGGCCGCGGGCGAGGTCGCCGGCGAGAAAAGCATCAAGACCCTGGCCGAGGTCATCGATCAGCTCAATCAGAATCCCGACATCACCAAACGCTTCGGTCAGAAGGGGCTGGGCCAGCGCAACCTCGGCCGCGCCATCCAGTTGCTGATGGAGAGCTCGGAAACCAACGAGGGGCGTTGCATGTACGCCTACGACATCTTCGCCGCCCTGGAGCGCATCGTCCTCGACTACGTCCCAGATGCCGGCGATCGCGCCAAGTACCTGGAAGATCTGAAGATCGCCAAAGGGATTTACCGGGAACGGATCATGACCGAGATGTTCAACGCCTACATGGATGAGCCCCAGGCGATTCGCAAGGACGTCATGAACTACGTCAACATGGTGATCGGCATCGACGCCGAGAACCTCGGCCCCGACCGGATGTGGAAATACAAAGACCCGCAGAGCGGCGAGCTGCGGGCGCTGAAGATCGACGAGCGCTTCGTGCGCAACATCGAGGAGCGGCTGGGTCTGAAGACCGAGGAGCAGCGGGAGAGCTTCCGCACCTCGATCCGCAAGATCTACGGCCAGAAGATCAGCGTCGACCCCAACTACGACTTCATGGATAACCTCGAGCTGGTGATGGCGGTGACCGATGTCCGCCTCAAATCCGACATCGCCGGGGCGGGGAGTCTGGTCGGTGCCCTGGCCAACCGCACCAACGAGGAGAACCAGAAACTCTACGACCGCATGATCCAGACCATGCTTGGCAAACTCAACTACTGCCGTACCTGCGCGCAGAAGACCATCGAGTATTTCTGCACCCAGGAAGACGAGGTCTAGCCGGCGGCGCCGGCCCATCCACACAGGGACCGCCATGGAGCAACGATTACTTGCTTTTTACCAGCTGCTCAAAACCCGGGGTCTGACCCCGGAGCAAGAGCAGCGTATTCTGGCCGAAATCGGTTCCGGTTCCGACCACGGACTGCTGCCCGTTGCAGTGCCTGCGCCGCGGCTCGACCTCTACGCCTGGAACGACCTGGCCCAACTGCAGGGGATGGGGTCGGCCCGCAGCCATTACACCCTGCATGTGCGCTCCCTCGAAGATCTGCTCGAACGGGACCGGCAGCGGGAAAAAGACGGCTTCCCCCGCAAGATCCGCATCGGCCGCATGGTCCGCCCGGGGCGCGGCGGCAAGGACAAGGTGGTGGTGGTGCCAACCACCGTCGAGGAGAAGCTGATCCATGACCGCTCCTTCCAGGAACAACAGGAGGAGGGGGGAAGCGCTGGTGGCGCCGGCGAGGGCGAGCAGGGCGAGGTCATTGGCGAGCAAAAGGTGCGGGAAGAGGCCGGTGGCGCCCCGGGCGGCGCCGGGCAAGGAGAAGGAGGCGCCCACGATATCGAATCGAGCGCCTATGACCTTGGCCGCATCCTGACCGAGAAGTTCGAACTCCCCAACCTCAAGGAAAAGGGGAAGAAGCGCTCCCTGACCAAGATCAGCTACGAACTCACCGACCGCAATCGGGGCTTCGGCCAGGTGTTGGAAAAAAAGGCCACCCTGCGGCGGATTCTGCAGACCAACCTGGCCCTGGGCAACCTCCCTGACCCGACCAACATCGACCCGACCAAGTTTCTCATCGCCCCCAGCGACAAGGTTTATCGCATCCTCTCCCAGGAGAAGGACTACGACTCCCAGGCGCTGGTCTTTTTCGTCCGCGACTACTCGGGGTCGATGGCCGGCAAGGCGACGGAACTGGTGGTCTCCCAGCATGTGCTGATCTACAGCTGGCTGCTCTACCAGTACAACGAACAGGTCGAGTCCCGCTTCATCCTGCACGACACCGAGGCCAAGGAAGTCCCCGATTTCTACAGCTACTACAATTCCCGGGTCGCTGGCGGCACCCGGGTGGCGGCGGCCTACGCCCTGGTGAATCAACTGGTGGAAAAAGACGATCTGGCCAAGGACTACAACATCTACGTCTTCCACGGTACCGACGGCGACGACTGGGACACCGGCAGTGCCGAAACCGTACCGGAACTGACCAAAATGCTGCGCTACGTCAACCGGGTCGGAGTGACCATTACCGAACACAGCTCGCCTCCCTCGCGCAACAGCGAAGTCGAGTTGACTTTGAAACGCTCGGGGTTGCTGGAATCCCGCCCCGACCTGCTGCGGCTCGATGTCATGGGCGAAGATGCCGAAGAGCCGCGGCTGATCGAAGGGATTCGGACGCTGATCTCCTAACGGCTGGGCAGGCCCGGCTTTTGACAGGACAAAGCACCCATGGAACTGATCTCCCAACATACCAAGGCGATCATGGAAGGCTGCAAAGAGCGGGCCCGGGCGGCCGGGCTGCGCTTTGACGCCGAGAGCCTGGAATATGTCGTCACCAACCGCGACCTGCTCGAACTCACCCCCAAGGCGATGATCCCGACCCTTTATGACTACTGGGTGCACGATGTCGAGGTGCTGCGGGAAAAAGGGCGCTACGAGCTCTACCCCAACAACCCCTACGAGACGGTAATCAACACCCGGCCAGCGATCTCCTTCTACAACGACAACAACCCCGACTGGCTCAACGTGATGATCTTTTATCACGTGCTGGCGCATATCGATTTTTTTCAGAACAACCTCTATTTCCGTCACACCTGGGACTTCGACCTGGCCGGGCAGGCCCTGGCCGACAAACGGCTGATCGCCCGGCTGCGTTCGGAAAAGGGGCGCTGGGTCGATTACATCATCGAATTTGCCCGCGGCATCGACAATCTGGTCGGCTACCACCGGGAACTCTCCCGCCAGCACCGCCCACAAGCCACCCAGGCCAGTCCCCGCATCGACTATTATTTCGACGTCTTTCTGCAGAGCGAGCGCAAGGTGCGGCCGAGCGAATACATGAAGGAGATCGCCCTCTACAACGACTGCCTGAAACGCGATGGCAAGGATGTGGAGCGCTCCTTTTTCGGCGAGGTCCTGAGCCGCTATCCCGAGTTCGAAAGCTTTTACGAAAAAAGCCGCCAGCAGCACGACTCGGAACCGGGCGACCTGCTGCAGTTCCTGCTCGATCATTCGCCGATGCTGCAGCGGGACGAGAACAAGTGGATGAAGTCGGTGATCGAGGTGGTGCGCAAAACCTCCCTCTATTTTCAGCCGCAGATCCGCACCAAAATCATGAACGAAGGCTGGGCCAGCTACTGGCACGAAAAACTGTTCATGCAGGATGAGCGGATCAGCGGTCACGAAGTCGAGTTCGCCCGCATCCACGCCGGGGTCACCTCGCTGCAGCGAGTCGGCCTCAACCCCTACGCCATCGGTTTGCGGTTGTTCCAGTCGATCGAAGAGGCCGCCAACAAGGGGCGCTACGACGAGCGCTTCCGCCGACTGCTAAACGCCCGCGACCGCCAGGATTATGATGCCGCCACCAACTCCGGCCAGGCCACCATCTTCCGGGTGCGGGAGGACTATTGCGACTTCACCTTCGTCAATGAGTTTGTCGATCAGGATTTCGTCGACCGCCACCGGCTGTTTGTGGTCGGCAAACGCCTCAACGAAGCCCGCATGGTCTGGGAGTATTACGTCAAAAGCCGCTCGGCCGAGGCCTATCAACAAATGTTGATGGAGAGTATCTACCACCCGCCGGCGATCACCGTCGACCGGCCGCGCACCGCCAGCGGTCCCCTTTATCTGACCCATCGCTTCGAGCAGCGGCCGCTGGTGAAGGAGTTCATCGGCAATACCCTGATTGGCATCGAATACCTCTGGGGGGGATCGGTCCGACTGGAGACCAGCGAGGTCGCCCAGATCAATCGGCCTGAGGCCAAGCCCGGGCAGAGCGACCCCTCGCCGGATATCACCTGGCGCCGGGTGGTCTATGAATCAACCCAGCGCAAACTGACCAAAGTCCCGGCCTGAGCTGGAGCAGAATATGGACACTATCCGCACCGCCCTGAAGCATATCGACCGCAGCATGAGCGATTGGGAGCAACGACCGCCGATCCCTTTCGAGGATTTTCTGCGCGAAGTCGCCGCCCAACCCTCGGCGACGGTGCGCAACATCTTTCAGGTCTTTCACGATCTGGTGAAAAGTCACATCAACGAAGGGCGCGACGAGTACCCCGACGATCCCGAATCGATCCACTTTGCCAGTTACGACTGCAATCGCTTGTTCGTCGAGGGGACCGATCACCCCTTTTTCGCCGACCGCCTGTTCGCCAACCGCCTGATCAACCTGGTCAAAGCCTTCAAACGTGGCGCCCAGCAGAACAAAATCTATATCTTCGAGGGCCCTCACGGCAGCGGCAAGAGCACCTTTCTGAACAACCTGCTCGGCAAGTTCGAGCAGTATGCCAACACCGAAGAGGGGGCGCTGTTCGAAACCATCTGGCGGGTCGACCGGAGGCTGCTCGGCGATTTCCAGAAGAACCAGGCCAAGCCCTTTCTCGACAAGCTGACCCATCTGCTCGATGAATACGAATTCAGCCAGGCCGAGCTCAATGAAGCCAAGACCGCTCTGCCCAGTCCCGACTATCTGGAAATTCCTTGCCCCAGCCACGACCACCCGCTGCTGCAGATCCCCAAAGAGCTGCGGCGGGCCTTTTTCGACGACCTGTTCACCAACGCCGAAATCAAATGGAGACTGTTCACCGAAAAAGAGTACGACTGGCTGTTCCGCGACTCCCCCTGCACCATCTGTGGCTCCCTCTACCAGGCGCTGCTGCGACGGCTGAAAAGCCCGGCCCAGGTGCTCGATATGGTTTACGTGCGCCCCTACCACTTCAACCGCCGCATTTCCGACGGCATCAGCGTCTTCAATCCCGGCGACAAGCCGATCAAGCAGCACGAACTCGGCAACCCGATTCTGCAGTCGCGGCTCAACGACCTGCTGCAGGACAGCGCCGCAGTGCGCTATCTCTTCTCACGCCTGGCCAAGGTCAACAACGGCATCTATGCCCTGATGGATCTCAAGGGGCACAATACCGAGCGGCTGATCGAGCTGCACAACATCGTCTCCGAAGGGGTGCACAAGGTTGACGATGTGGAGGAGAACGTCAACGCCCTGTTCCTGGCGCTGATGAACCCGGAGGACCGGGCCAACATCCAGGAGTTTCCCTCCATCTCCGACCGCATCGAGACCATCAAAATCCCCTATGTCCTCGATCTCAAGACCGAGGTGGAGATCTACCGCAACATCTTCGGCAAACATATCGAAGAGAGCTTTCTGCCGCGGGTGCTGCACAACTTCGCCCGCGCCATCATCGCCACCCGGCTCAACCCCGAATCGGAGGCGATGCGGGAGTGGATCCGCAACTCGGGCCAGTACCGGCTGACCTGCGATGACAACCTGCTGCTGCTGAAAATGGAGATCTACACCGGCTACATCCCGACCTGGCTCACCGAGGAGGACCGCCGCCGGCTCAACGCCAAGCGTCGGCGCAAGATTATCGCCGAATCGGAAAAAGAAGGGGGACAGGGGCTCTCTGGGCGCGATTCGATCAAAATTTTCAACGAGTTTTTCTCCACCTACTCCCGCAAGGATCAGCTGATCAACATGTCGGTGCTCTGCTCCTACTTCAGCAAGGTGCACCCGGAGTTGGGCGAAGCGCTCCCCAACGGTTTTCTCGACTCGCTGCAGCGATTCTATGATTTCACCGTGCTGCAGGAGGTCAAGGAATCGCTCTACTATTACAACGAGGAGCAGATCGCCCGGGAAGTGCAGAATTACCTCTTCGCCATCAACTTCGACCTGGGAACGGTGCAAACCTGCCGCTACACCGGCGACCGACTGGAGATCAGCGAACACCTGTTGACCAGCATCGAACAGCGCCTGCTCGGCAACGGCCCCAGTGCCGTCGCCCGGGCCAGCTTCCGCGACTCGATGCAGAAGGAGTACACCGCCCGCACCCTGACCCAGGAGATTCTCGCCCAGGGGCTGCCGATCACCGAAACCAGCCTCTATCGCGAGCTGTTCGAGCGCTATGTTTACAACCTCAAGGAAAAGGTCCTCGACCCCTTCCTCGACAACGAAAACTTCCGCCGCGCCATCAAGGATTTCGACAGCCCCTCCTTCAAGTCTTACGAGAAGAAGATCCGCGACGACGTCACCTTCCTGCTCGCCAATCTCGGCAAGAAGTATCGCTATACCCCCAACGGCGCCCGGGAAGTCTGCACCTACGTCATCGACAACGATCTGGCCCGCAAGTACGTCCGCAGCTGAAAGTAACGCGCCACCCACCATCACAGGTCCTGCGGTCTCCCGGCTGCAGGGCCTGCCTCGCAGTGTCCAAAACCAAACCGCCCAAATTCCGAAATTCAACCACTCCCATCGGCCAAAATTCTCCCTTGCATCGAAGTAAAATTGGAGTATGCTTACCAACCATAAGGGTAATTTTTTACCCGATTTGTTTTGTGCGCAGGAGGATCAAGGGGAAAAAGTAGAACGGAGGAGAGAATCATGAGAGAGCGGTTGATCGCTGCGAAATTGTGGAAACCCGAGAACGTTGTCGACCCCGGCCAGAGCATCATCGCCGCCTGGGAAGTCCTCTGCCGGTTGGGTGAGGCTTGCCGCTACGGCGGCAAGAGTCAGGACGGCTGCCACGAATACCTGATCGTCCACCCCGCCGACGGTCGTTTGCTGGCCAGCGGCAAAGGCGCCTCGACGCCGGAAGCGCTCTGCGCCGCGGCGCTGGCAGCCCACCAGCAACTGCAGCAGGCGGCAAAGGAAAATCTGCCCCAGAGTTGAAGTCTGGGGACGGGGGGAAAAAAAGCGCCGGGGCTAGCCCCGGCGCACTGGTCGTACCATCGTCAATTGGGATCAGGCCCTAGCAGAGCCCTCAGGGTTTCCAGATTTTCAGCAGCGCCTCGGCCATCTCCGCCGGGGAGTCGGCGACACTGATGCCGCACTCGCGCAAAAATGTCTTCTTGCTCCCCGCATCCCCCTTGCCACCGGAGATGATGGCACCGGCGTGGCCCATCCGTTTGCCGGCCGGAGCGGTAGCACCGGCGATAAACGCCGCGACCGGTTTAGTCATGTGATCGCGCACATAGGCAGCGGCCTGCTCTTCGGCATCGCCGCCGATCTCGCCAATCATGATCACCGCCTTGGTCTCGGGATCGGCTTCGAACATCTTCAGCACGTCCAGATGGCTGGTGCCGTTGACCGGGTCGCCACCGATACCGACACAGGTCGATTGGCCGATATCCCGGGTGGTGAGCTGCCAGACCGCCTCGTAGGTCAGGGTGCCGGAGCGGGAGACCACTCCGACCGGGCCTTTTTTGTGAATGTAGCCGGGCATGATGCCGATCTTGCACTCACCGGGGGTAATGACGCCGGGGCAGTTGGGACCGACCAGCCGAGCGTTCTTGCACTCCATATAGTGCTTAACCCGGACCATGTCGAGCACCGGCACCCCTTCAGTGATGCAGATGACCAGCTCGATACCGGCCTCGACTGCCTCCATGATGGCATCGGCGGCGCCAATGGGCGGCACGTAGATGACCGAGGCGGTGGCGCCGGTGGCGGCGACGGAATCGGCGACGGTGTCGAAAATCGGGAAACCATCGATGCTGGTGCCGCCCTTGCCGGGGGTGACCCCGCCAACCATCTGGCTGCCGTACTCCCGGGATCCCTGGGCATGGAACAGGCCGGTGGCGCCGGTAATCCCCTGGGTAATGACCTTGGTATTTTTATCGATCAGGATACTCATGGTTTCTCTCTCTCCTTAAGCCACGGCCTTGACGGCTTTGACGATTTTTTCAGCAGCATCGGCCATGCCGTCGGCAGCGATAATGTTGAGACCCGATTCGGCCAGAAGTTGCTTGCCGAGGGCGACGTTGGTCCCCTCCAACCGCACCACCAGCGGCACCTTGACCCCGACCTGCTTGGCCGCTTCGATCACCCCGGTGGCGATGACGTCACACTTCATGATGCCGCCGAAGATGTTGACCAGAATCCCTTTGACCTTCTTATCGGAGAGAATGATTTTGAAGGCCTCGGTGACCCGCTCGATGGTCGCCCCCCCACCAACATCGAGGAAGTTGGCCGGTTCGCCGCCGCTATGCTTGATGATGTCCATGGTCGCCATTGCCAGGCCGGCGCCGTTGACCATGCAGCCGATGTTGCCATCGAGGGCGATGTAGGAGAGGTCGTACTGGCCGGCCTCCATCTCCATCGGATCTTCTTCGTCATAGTCGCGCAGGTCGCGAATCCGCACATGGCGAAACAGGGCGTTGTCATCGAAGTTGATCTTGGCGTCGAGGCAGATCAGGGTCCCCTCTTTGGTCAGCACCAGAGGGTTGACTTCGAGCAGCGCGCAGTCGGCCTCGACGAAGGCCTTGTAGAGGTTCTGCAGGATCGGGACGGCCTGCTTGACCTGATGGAGGGAAAAACCGAGCTTGAAGGCGACCTTGCGGGCCTGGAAACCGGTCATGCCGGCCAAGGGATCGATCGCTTCGAAGAAGATTTTCTCCGGGGTCTTGGCGGCGACCTCCTCGATATCCATACCACCTTCGGCCGAAGCCATCAGAGTGACCTTGGAGGTGGCGCGGTCGACCAGGAAGGAGAGGTAGAACTCATCGGCGATATTGCACCCCTTCTCGATCAGCACCCGCTTGACGACCTTGCCTTCGGGGCCGGTCTGGTGGGTGATCAGGGTCATGCCGAACATCTCGCGGGCGTATTTCTGCACCTCGTCGGCGGTCTTGGCAATCTTCACCCCGCCCCCCTTGCCGCGGCCGCCAGCGTGGATCTGAGCCTTGACCGCCCAGGGACCATCACCCAGGCGCCGGGCCCAGTCGCGGGCCGAGATGCCATTGTAAACCACGTGACCTTCGGGAACAGGGACCCCGAAGTGACGCAGTATCGCTTTAGCCTGATACTCGTGAATGTTCATGGACTCCTCGCAGAGAAACAGGGAAGGAACAAAAATGAGGACCGGGATTCGGGCCTCGTCCAGATGCCGAACTGACCCGTGAACCGAGCGACGGGGTCCGGCGACCGTAAACAGCAACCTAGAAGTCTTCAGCAAAGCCAGTGCCAGCGGGTTCAAAGGGCTTGCCGGCGCGATTCCCGGCCAGGGGAGGCATTGCAACCGTCCGTTAAAATGGCCTTAGTCAGCCAGAGATGGCGGGAATTTTTCGCCTCCGAGAGAGGGCTGAGGATTTATCAACAGACAAAATCAGGGCCAGCGTTTTTATTCTGAATAAAAACAGCTGCCATTATTCTCCCGTATACCGCATCTGTCAACCGGTCAGACCATTTTCCTGGAAAATTTCAAGCCTCCGACTGCGCCAGCCGAATGCGAGTGACCTTCGCCATCGGGATCTCCCGCCAACCGGTCAACCCCTGCAGGCAGATCTGCTCCTCGCTGATCTCCTTGAGAATCCCCCGGTAACCGATGCCTCCAGCATGCACCACCACAATCCGGCCTTGCATTTGATCAAGCAGACGTCGCATTTTCCACCTCCGAAAAAATACCAGCCCGTGCTTCTGCGCTAAAAAAGTCTAGCAGAGAAGCACGGGCTGGCCAGTCTCGGACCAAGATGAAGAGCTCGCCTACTTCTTGGCGTTGTTCCAATCGGCAAGAAATTTCTCGATGCCGACATCGGTCAGCGGATGCTTGGCCAACTGCCCGAGGACGCTGTAGGGAATGGTGCAGATATCGGCGCCAAGCAGGGCGGCGTTGAGCACATGCAGCGGCGAGCGAACCGAGGCGACGATGATTTCGGTGGCGTAGCCGTAGTTATCGAAAATGGTGCGGATCTGGTCGACCCCCTCCATGCCGTCGTGACCGATATCATCGAGCCGGCCAACGAAGGGGGAGACATAGGTGGCGCCGGCCTTGGCGGCGAGCAGGGCCTGCAGCGGCGAGAAGGCCAGGGTGACGTTGGTGCGGATCCCTTCGGCGGCGAAAATCTTGGTCGCCTTGAGCCCCTCGCCGGTCATCGGCACCTTGACCACGATATTGTCGTGAATCTTGGCCAGCTCACGCCCTTCGGCCAGCATACCGGCGGCATCGAGGGCGATCACCTCAGCGGAAATCGGGCCATCGACCAGACCGGCGATTTCAGTGATCACCTCGCGAAAATTGCGGCCGCTTTTGGCGATCAGCGAGGGGTTGGTGGTGACGCCATCGACCAGACCCAGGTCATGGGCGGCGCGGATCTCGGCAACGTCGGCGGTATCGATAAAAAACTTCATGCGGTGCTCCTTCGGGATAAATGGGAACAGGGTTCAGGACTTGACGCGATAGGCGTCACGGCAGGCGGCGCTGCAGAAGTAATGACGCTGGCCGCCGACCTCATCGGCAATGGCATTGCTGGTCGGCAGGTAGGTGCCGCAGGCCGGATCACGCACCATCTCTTCCCCGGGCTGGGCCTGGGTCGGTGGCGGGGCGCTGCGGCGCGGGCCCTGCTTCAACTGCCGCAGGAAAATCCGTAAAAAACCGTAACCAAGGGCGAGCAACAGGGAAAACAAAAACAAACGAACCATGACGATCTCACCAGGGGTGGGGCCAGCGCTCTACTGCGCCGGCATCGGTTAAAGCCGCCAGCAGTTGGGCGGCGGTCCGGCCGAGTTGCGGATGGCGCCAGTCGGGGGCCACCTCGGCCAGGGGAACCAGAACAAAAGCCCGCAAATGCAGCCGCGGATGGGGCAGGGTCAACTCGGGCCCACAGCAGATGGTTCCGTCATAGTCGAGCAGGTCGATATCCAGGGTCCGCGGCCCCCAGTGTTCCCGCCGCTGGCGGCCAAAACGGGTTTCCACGACCTGACCGAGGGCCAGAAGTTGCTGTGGGGAGAGTGTTGTTTCTACCTCCAGCACCGCATTTAAAAAAGCCGGCTGGCCGACAGGACCTCCAATCGGAGCCGTCTGGTAAAGAGCCGAGGCCCCGGTCACTCGCAGTTGTTCTTTGGCAGCCAGTGCGGTTCGGGCCGCGCTTAAGAGTTGCTGCCGGTCACCAAGGTTGGAGCCAAGCCCCAGGTATGCTTGCGTCATGGACTGACCATGGGAAGAGAGAAAACCCTATTGAATTAGACCATAGCCCGGGCAACGGGGTCAATGCAGCCGACCATTGGGCTTGTCAGGGAGCGCTGACCGTGCTATCACCTCCGCACGGAGACTGCCATGACCCTGACCCTGACCCTCGCCGTCGACGATCTGAGCGCAACCGCCTGCTTTTACCGGGAGGTCTTGCAATTTGCCGTCGAAACCCTGACGCCGCTTCCCGACCACCCGCCGCTGTTATTGCTACTGTGTGGCGATGCCAGCCTGCTGTTTCGGCAAAAAGCCACCCTGGAAGCCCTGCATCCGCTGCAGTTTCAGCACCTCGACCGCCATCCCCTGGGGCTCGGCATGACCCTCGATTTTGCCGTCGCCGACCTCGCCCCGATCCTGGCCGCCATCGCCCGCAACGATCTGCACACCCTCTACGAACTCGAGGACGCCGAGCACCAGCGCCGGGAGGTCTGGCTGCATGATCCCGACGGTTACCTGATCATTCTCAGCGAAGACCCGCCCCGTCCCTGACTTTCAACAAGCTAGCCATTCTGCTTGCTGCCGTTTTCGCCGACCGCAGCGACACAGATCCGGTTGCGCCCAGTGCGCTTGGCCTGATAGAGGGCCAGATCGGCGGCCGAAACCAGACTCTCCTCGTTCTCGGCGTCTTTGGGGAAGGTTGCAATGCCGAGACTGACGGTGACTCGCAGCGCCCTCCCGTCGGGCAGTGCGATCGGGGCTGCAGCGACCACGCTGCGGATCCGCTCCGCGACGTCCGCCGCCTGTTCCCCTGCGGTTTCCGGAAGAATGACCCCAAACTCCTCACCACCGTAGCGGCAGGGAATGTCGTTGATCCGCAGTTGGCCGCGAATCAGCTCGGGCAAGCTTCGCAACACCTGGTCCCCGGCCAGATGCCCGAAGGTGTCGTTGACCCGCTTGAAGTAATCGATATCGAGCATCAGCAAGGACATCTGGTGGCCATAGCGCAGGCTGCGCGCCAACTCCTCGCCCAGCAACCGATAGAATTCCCGGTGATTGTAGAGCCCGGTCAGCTGGTCCCGGGCCGAGAGTTCGCGCAGGGAGCGCTGGTTCTCCTCCAGGGCGGCTGCCATGGTGTTGAATTTGAGTTTGAGTTGAGAGATTTCGTCCTTGCTGCGCGGGATCAGGCGAAAGCCCAGTTCTCCGGCGGCAAAGCGACTGGTTCCAGCCTCCAGATCGCGCATCGGTCGCAACACCGAGCGGGCCAGGAGTATCCCGCTGACAACGGCGATGCCGATTCCCGAGAGAAAGATGACCCCGATCCACCAGCGCATCCGTTTTTCGAAGCGACGGGTGGCGGAGAGCAGATCGGTGATCTCCACCGCGACGATCTCCTCGATCCACTCCAGCTCACCGATGGCCTCCTGCCCCTGCCGCCGCAACTCCTGCAACTGGACCAGGGTGGCCGGGTTACCCACCGGCATCTCCAGGGCCAGAATGGCGCTACCGGCCTGGCGCACCCGGCCCCAGGCTTGTTGAGCGCGGGCAAAACTCTCCCGTTCTTCCTGCAGGTTGAATTCGAATTGGGCGCTGGTGGCGAAGCCGGCGTCGATTTCCTGAGCCAGTTGAATAAAACGATCCCGCTCATCCAGGGTGCCCGCCAGGGCGTAGCGATGGGGCAGGGCCAGGGCCTCGTGAATCATCGGCTGCAGCCGCACCACCAGATCCTTTTCAACGATGGTTTCGGTGACCATCTGTTCAAAAGATTCGCCCTGATGATGCTGGGAATAAAAGATGGTGCCGGCCAGCACCACTAGAGGGAGCAGCATGCTGCCGGTCCCGAGGATAAATCGGGTGCGGAGGGAAAACCATCGCAGACTGGGAAGGGCCATCTCAACCCCCGCAAGGCAGGCAAATCCCTCCATCGGGGCAGGGTACTCAATGTTGATTAAAAATCATACCACAGCCATACCAGCGCTGCGAAGATCAGCTCACTCGGGAGCCGCCTCATCCGGGCTTTTGCGCCCCCGTCCTCGTCCGCGGCCGCTCCGGCGACGGTTGCCACGTCGCCTGGCCCCTTCCGATTTGACGCCGTCCTCGGTCGGCGCCGCACTGCCAGCACCGGACTGGGAACGTTCCAAAACCTGCTGCCAGCGCTGCAGCAATTCGGCGTTGTCCTGGCTGCCTTCGCTCCAAAGCCGCAGCAACTCCAAAGCCAGAGGAGTCATCGGATGTTGCAGGAAGCGTCGCTCCCCCCGCCGCCCGGGGCCGCGGCTGAGGCGGAACACTCCGACCAGCAGTTCCCGGGCCTGGTGACGAATGCCATTGGCGACATGGAAGTAGCCACAGTGAGGAGCCAGCACCAGATTGGCAATTCGCACCACCTCGGTCACTCCGGGGTCTTCACTGGCGGGGCAGGCGCGCAGAAAGCGGGAGAGGAACAGGGCCGCCAGCACCAGCGGCTCAGCCGGAGCCGTACCGGCGGCGGTGCGGATGTCGATTCGGTCGAGCAGATCGAAGGTGGGATTATCCCCTTGATAACCAGCCAACAGGTGTTCGAGCAGCCCCATCGCCTGAGCGCTGCGCAGCACCTCGCCAGCCACCCGGTGGCGGAAAAGCTCCTGCAACTCCTCACGAATCCGCGCCGGCGCGGCGTGGGCGATCAGCGGGGCGCGCTCGTAAATGGCGTGGCGGGCGGCCTGATCGAGGGAAAAACCGAGGCGGGCGGCGAATTCCAACGCCCGCAGCATCCGCACCGGATCCTCGGTGAAGCGCACCAGCGGATCGCCAATCACCCGCAGCCGGCGGGCCTGCAAATCCTCCAGACCACCGACATAATCGATGATGCCGAAGGTTTCGATATCGTAAAACAGGGCGTTGATGGTGAAATCGCGGCGGAAGGCGTCTTCCCAGGGAGTGCCGAAGATATTTTCGGCAAAATGGAAATGATCCTCCGGGTTCTCCGGCAGGTCATCGGCGGTCGCCTGACGGCGAAAGGTTGCCACCTCGACCAGCGAGTCCCTGCCGAAGCGCACATGCGCCAGCCGGAAACGGCGACCGACCAGAAAGCAGTTGCGAAACAGCTTCTTGACTTGATTGGGAGTCGCGTCGGTGCCGACGTCGAAATCCTTGGGGGTGCGCCCGAGTAGCAGATCGCGCACGCCGCCACCGACCAGATAGGCCTTGTGACCGCTGCGAGCCAGGCGATAGAGAACCTTGAGGGTGTCGTCGTCGATCTGCTTGCGGGAAATGCCGTGATCGGCACGGGAGAGCAGAACTGGTTGGGGAGCGCTGGAGGAGGAGATCATATGGGGCCATTTCTGCCAGATGGCGCAGGGAACGGCTCAATCTAGCAAATCCCTGCTTCAATGAAAAGCCCTGAACCGTCCCCTCAGGGTGATTTGATTGAAAAATCGCCAACAAACCCCTAGAATCGGCCCAAACTTCCATCGGAGCTGCCATGTCCTGCAATCTTCTGGTCCTGCTCGGGGCCACCGCCAGCGGAAAAACCCGGCTCGGAGTCGATCTCGCCCGCCTGCTGCAGGGGGAAATCATCTCCGCCGACTCCCGCCAGGTCTATCGCGGCATGGACCTGGGGACGGGAAAAGATCTGGCCGAGTACGGCGAGGTTCCCCATCACCTCATCGACATCGTCGACCCCGGTTATGAATTCAACGTCTTCGAGTTCCAGCAGCGGGCCTTTGCCGCCATCGAGGAGATCCGCGGGCGGGAAAAACTGCCACTGCTGGTCGGCGGCACCGGCCTCTACCTCGATGCGGTGCTGCGCGGCTACCGGCTGGTGGCGGTGCCGGAAAACCCGCAGCTGCGGACCGAACTGGCCGATTTCGACATGCCGCAACTCGCCGACCGGCTGCTGCAACTGCGCCCCGAACTGCACAACCACACCGACCTCACCGATCGCGCCCGACTGCTGCGCGCCATCGAAATCGCCAGCGGCGAGGCCGAGGCTGCTTCCGAGCTGCCCCCCGCCCCCGCCATTCAACCGCTGGTGCTCGGTCTGCAATGGCCTCGGGAGATCCTGCGCCAACGCATCACCCTGCGGCTCAAGGAGCGAATCGAGCAGGGGATGATCGATGAGGTCGCAGCCCTGCACGCTGGCGGGGTCCCTTGGGCGACCCTCGAATTTTACGGCCTGGAATATCGCTTCATTGCCCAGCATCTGCAGGGGATTTTGAACCGCAACGACATGACCCAGAAACTCGGCAGCGCTATTCATCAATTTGCCAAGCGGCAGGAAACCTGGTTTCGGCGGATGGAGAAGCAGGGGACGCGGATTCATTGGTTGGATGGGACCAGGGATGCGCTGGGGGAGGCGATGCAGGTGATTGCCCGGGCGGGTTAGTTCTCTGGTCACTTTGATTGGCCCTCGGCGGGGCGCCATCTGCTCAGTTCCGGGGTCTCGCCCCCGGACGGCGACCTACTCTTTGCAAGCGCCCAAAGAGTAGGCAGAAATGCGCTTCTCCTGCGGAGGGCATGTCTAGCGCGGATTGGTGTTGCTGGGAAAAACTTTGCTGCTGGCACAGCAGCACAACTCCGTGGCACATCCCCCAGAGGTCAAAGCGGTCGGATACGCTTGGCCCTGCCCGCGGATTCGAGCGTTTTCTGTTTGCGTTTTTTTCTGTTTTTTCTTTTTTTTGCTGTTGACCTTCATCCCCCTATTGCCCCCGCCGGAGCGGAGTGGAGGTTTCGGGATCAGACCGGCAAACTGTCTGAGCGCAGCGAGTTTTTGCCGGTCCCCGAAACCTCTGCGCAGCGCAGGGAACCCGCCGCAGGCGGGCGGGGGCAATTGGGGCGCCCTTTTGGCCCTACCTTTTAGGCGGTTAAAAGGTAGGGCGGCGTGCGGGGCCGCCACCCCGCGGTCCTTCCAATAAATCAATCCGCCCTTGCCCTTAGCCGTCAACCTCAATCAGCAACAACCGCAAGTTGCCAAGATCGACCTGCGGCAACAGAGCAATCTCCCGAAGCACCCCCTTGAACTCCTCATGCTCCGAATGCCCCGGCAAATGCACCGCCCGAGCGGCAAACTCTTCCCGGCTGAAAGTCCCCCAGTTAACCAGCTGCGAGCAGTAAGCGGAAAAACCGTGCGCCCCAGCCAGGGCGGCAAAGGCAGGGAGTTCGCGAAAATTGTTGGCCTGCACCACACAGCTGAGCTTGAGCGCAATCGGCAGGGTGGCGATATAGGCGAGATTCTCCAGCAGAAGACCAAAATCCCCACCACGGTTTGCGGCGTAGGTCGCAGCACTGGCGGCATCGACGGAAATCTCCGCCAGCCGCACATAAGGGTGAATCGCCCCAAGGCTCGCCCAGATCGCTGGGGTCCAGAGCTGACCGTTACTGTGCAACTCAATGCTCCGCAACCGCGGGAAATCGACCTCGTTCACTTCCTGCAAAAGTTGCCGATAGGCCGAGCTGGCGAAGGGATCCCCCGAGCCGCTGACGATCAGGGTTTGAACACTCCCAGCCGCCTGCTGAATCAGCCTCTGAGTGATGCGGCCCACCAGCTCGCGATCCAACCGAGTCGGCTGCCAAACCTGACCGCGGCAACTTGAACAGCTCAGATTGCAGCTGCGATCATAGCAAAGGTTGAGCTTTTTCGGCCCGTAAGGCAATCGCGTCTTGCGCCCGCGCAGGGCGGCAAGCACCTCTGGGTCGGCCACTCCTCCCAACCTCTGCACCGGCGCAGTGACGCTGGCGCGGCGGGGGCAACGCTTGGGGTTGCAGTATTGAAACGAGCCATCGAGGACCGAAGTACGGATGCGCCGGGCCTCGGTGCCATTCCAGATCTCCTCCAGCGACTGCTGCAGCAGATTGCCGATCGGCATCTTCAGCCAGCTCGGGCAACAGAGGAACACGCGGCCATCCTCGCGAATTTCGCACCACTCGAAGGGCTGGGTACAGATCAGGCTGTCGTCGGGCAATGGCGGTCGTGGCATCGGACTCTCTCAAAGGATATTTTCAGCGCCACAGCATAACACCCTGACTGACAGGATAGCGAGCGACTCTCGCCTGTCATTCTCCCCCTTGACCCCGCCCCTCTAATCCGCTTAATATCGATTTCTGAATAAATGCCCTTTGCTGGGCAAATCCACCCAATCCGGAGTGCCCGATGTTTTTGAAACTGCTCAAACGCAAACCCGAACCGATCCCTGGAGAAAGCTGCGGCGAACTGGCCGGGCGCCTGTTCGCCTCGGGGATGAACTGCGCCGAGGCGGTGGTGATGGCCACCACCGGCAGCGACGACCCGGCGCTGCTGGCGCTGGCCAAGCCCTTTGGCGGCGGCATCGGCGGCAGCAAGTGTCTCTGCGGTGCCATCAGTGGCGGGGTTCTGGCTCTCGGCTACCGCGGCCGCGGCCAGCAGGCCGGCGCCCTGATGAAACAGTTCAAGGCCGCCCACCGGGTCACCTGCTGTTCTGCCCTCTCCAAAGCCTACAGCTGGAAGAGCCCCGAACACCTCGCCAACTGCCGTCGTCTCACCGAAGAGACCGCCAACATGGTCGCGGACCTGCTCTAAAAGTAAAAATTCCCCTCCAGATCGACTGAAAGCACGGGCAATAGCCCGTGCTTTTTTTTGCGCAAAAAATCACCCTCCCATTTCACTAGAAACAAAAAAACCACACCAGACAACTAAACAACACCTCAGTCGATAAAAACTTTTTCTTGACTATTTTACTGCAAAGAAAATATTATCCACCCATCTTCTTTTACGGCAACTCGCTTAACTTTAAAACTTTAAAAACACCAACCACGACGGAGGTTATTCGATGAAAAAGTTGTTTGGTTTGATTTTGGCCCTACTTGCCCTGAGCGCACAGCCCTCCCTTGCCGCCCTCGGGGATGTCTTCGTGACCTCCGAGTGGTTGGCTGCCAAGCGTCAAACCGTGACCCTGGTCGACGTGCGGGTCGCCCCCCTCTATTTCGTCGGCCATGTTGACGGCGCCCTTCACATCGACAAGGACGAATTCCTTTTCACCCGCGAGGGTGTGAAAAGCCTGGCCCCGACCACGGCCGAATTCGAAGCCCTGATGGACCGCTTCGGCATCACCCCGGAAACCACCGTCGTCGCCTACGCAGAAGACAACAACCCCTACGCGGCGCGGTTTGTCTGGACGCTGCGCTACCATGGCCACGAAAAGTCGTACGTGCTGGACGGCGGTTACGAAAAATGGGCCCAAGAAGGGCGCGCCACCGCGCTGCTGCCGACCCTGGCCAAAGCCACAACCGGCTACAAATGCCAGCGAAGCCTGAATATCCGGGCAGAAGCCAAGCAGGTGATGGGCAAAATCCAGAGCCCCGGCACGGTTATCTGGGATACCCGCAAGGGCAGCGAGTATGATGGCAGCGAGGTTCGCGCCAATCGCGGCGGCCATATCCCCGGGGCGACCCACCTCGACTGGACCAACCTGCAGAAAGAGGTTAACGGGGTCAAGGTGCTGAAAACCGAGGAAGAAATCCGCAGCCTGTTGGCCAGCCACGGCCTGAGCGCCGGCAAGGAGATCATCGCCCATTGCCAGACCGGCATCCGCTCATCCTACGCCTCGTTGGTGCTGCTGGGCCTGGGCTATCCGCAAGTGCAAAACTACGACGGTTCCTGGATCGAGTGGGCTAACGACCCCGCGCTGCCGGTGGAACTCGGCGCCAAAATCGCCGGCAAATAACAGTCTACGACCATCGATGAACCAACGGGCCCACGGCGATCTGCCGCGGGCCCGTTGATTTTGCTGAATGCTTTTGCTTTGACAAGCCGGAGCTGCCATTGAAAAATGGCCCCTGACCTCTTTTCCCGACGAGACTGCCCTTGTCCATCCCCGCGCCCCTGCAAAAATATCTGAACACCCGCGCCGCTCGCGGCCCCTGGCAGCTCGAAGGCTGTGTTAGAAGCGGATTTGCCGGGACGGTAGTAATCCCGGCGCTGGCCGAGGAGGCGAGCCTGCTACCAACCCTGGCCAGCCTGGCGGCCAATCCCCCAGAGCATTTGGCGGATTTTCTGATTGTGGTGGTGGTCAACCATCGCCGCACAGCCGCCCCTGCCGACCAGGCCGACAATCAGCGTCTGCTGCAGCGGTTGCGCAGCGGTGAAGCGCCAGCAGCTTTAGCCCTGGCCTGGGTCGATGCCGCCTCCCCGGGGCGTGAGCTGCCGGAGAAGGAAGGGGTCGGCCTGGCCCGCAAGATCGGGCTCGACCTGGCGCTGTCCCGGCTCGACTTCTCCCGCCAGCCTCTGCTCGGCTGCCTCGACGCCGACACCCTGGTCGAACCGAGCTATCTCGGCGCGCTGCAACAGCATTTCGCTACGGCAAAAGCCGGTGGCGCAGTCCTCCCCTTTCGCCACCAGGACCCGGCCGACCCGGCCCAGCGGCAGGCCATCGCGCAGTATGAACTGTTCCTGCGCGCCCACCGGCTCGGCCTGGCCCTGGCCGGCTCCCCCTACGCCTATATCAGCATCGGCAGCGCCCTGGCCTGCCGGGCCGAGGCCTACCTGGGAGCCGGCGGCATGAACTGCCGCACCGCGGGGGAGGATTTCTACTTCCTGCAGCGCCTGGCCAAAACCTGCGGAGTCGCTCAGCTGCAGGGAACCACCGTTCACCCCTCGGCGCGGCTCTCGGCCCGCACCCCCTTCGGCACCGGCCGCAGTGTCGAGCGGTTGCTCAGCGAAGGGAGCGACGCGGTGCTCTGCTATCCGCCACAGGCCTACCGGCTTTTGGCCGCCTGGCTGCAACGGGTGGCCAACTCACTGGACACCAGCGCCGAGGCGCTGCTGCAGGCCGCCGATGAGCTGCATCCAGAGCTGGGCCAATTCCTCAATCAACGCGGCTGGGCCCAGGTCTGGCCGGCGCTGCAGCGCAACAATCCCCGCCCCAAGGCCTTGCTGGCCGCCTTCCACGGCTGGTTCGACGCCCTCAAAACCGTCCAATTCATCCACCAGCTCTGCGCCGGACCCTGGCCCCGGCAGCCGGCGGCTACAGCGCTGCCGCCCCTGCTGAGTTGGGCCGGGCTCGCTGTCCCCACCTCGCTGCAGGACCAGCTGGAACTGTTGCGCCGTTTGCCCTGGAACTGCAGGTTGTCTTCCCTCATTTGAACGTTATAGTTGAGTCTGTTCGGCCGATCAGCGGCCGATGGAAGGTGTTTCGGGGAGGGGAACCCAGGTGAATATCCGTCTTATCGTTGGTCTGTCCGTCGCTCTGGTTGCACTGTTGCTGGCGGTTTTTCTGCTCGCTGACGCAACTCCGCCAAGTCTCACCATGACACCGGAGGCTGGCGAAATCGGCGCCACCCGGCCGCTGCTGCTCGAACTGGCTGACCCGGGGAGCGGGCTGAAAAACCTGACCGTGGTTGCAGTGCAGGGAGGGATCCGCTATCCGCTGCTCAACCGCGACTATCCCGAAGAGACCAAACAGGCTCGGGAAGAGCTGCGGCTGGAGCACAAGGATCTGCGTGACGGCCCGCTGGAGCTGCGCTTGAGCCTCAGTGACCGCTCCTGGTTTCGCTTCGGCGGCGGCAACCACCTGGAACGGACCCTGAACCTCGATTTCGATGGCAAACCACCCCAGCTCTCCCTGCTAAGCGACCGCATTTATATCAACCAGGGGGGGAGCGGGCTGGTGGCATTTCGGGTCGACGAACCGCTGAGCCGGGCCGGAGTGAGCATCGGCGAACTGTTTTTTCCCGCCTACGAACAAGCCGGCGGCAGCTACCTCGGGATGTTCTCCTGGCCCTGGCATCTTCCCCCCGGGGATGCCGCAGCCCAGCTGCTGGTGGTCGACAGCGCCGGCAACGAACGCCGGCAGAACCTGCCGCTGCAGGTCAAGGCCAAACCGCTGCCGGAGGCCCGCATCAACCTCAGCCAGGGTTTTCTAACCGCCAAGATGCCAGAGTTTCAGAGCAGCTTCCCCGAAACCACCGACCTGTTGCAGCTCTACCTGCGGGTCAACCGGGAACTGCGCAAAACCAACGATACCCAGCTGCTGGAGCTGGCGGCAAAGACGGCGTCCCAACCCCTCTGGCAGGGGAGCTTTCTGCGCCAGCCCCGGGCCGCCAACCGCGAACCCTTCGGCGCCCGCCGCAGCTATCATTTCGAGGGAGAGCAGGTCGATGAGCAGGTTCACCTCGGGGTCGATCTCGCCTCCCTGGCCCAGGCTCCAGTGCCGGTGGCCAACAGCGGCGTGGTGGTATTTGCCGGGGATCTCGGTATTTATGGCCAGTGCGTGGTGGTCGATCATGGATTGGGGCTGCAGAGCCTTTATGGCCACTTAAGCCAGTTGGCGGTGCAAATCGGGGAGAGTGTCGAGCGCGGACAGATTCTCGGCCGCACCGGCAGCACCGGCCTGGCCGGTGGCGACCATCTGCATTTCGGTATGATGGTGGCCGGGTTGGCGGTCACCCCGGTGGAGTGGTGGGATAGTTCCTGGGTGGGGAACAACATTGAATTGCGGCAGAGGGCAGTAAAGCCGGAGACAGAAGCGGGCAAGGGGGAGAACTGATGGCCAAAACCATTTTACTGACCGGGGCCAACCGGGGCATCGGCCTGGAACTGGCCCGTAGCTACGCCGCCGCCGGTTGGCAACTGCAGGCCTGTTGCCGCAATCCCGAGCAGGCAACCGAGCTGAAGACCCTGGCGGCAACCCACCCCGACCGGGTAAGGATTCACCCCCTGGAAGTGACCGACCCGCAGAGCATCGCCGCCCTGGCCGCCGCACTCAAGGGGAGCAGCATTGATCTGCTGTTCCACAACGCCGGGGTGTCCGGACCCAAGCCCCAGGGGTTTGGCCTGATCGACCGCCAGGCCTGGCTGCAGACCTTGGAGGTCAACACCCTCGCCCCCTTTTATCTCACTCAGGCCCTGATCGAGATGGTGGCCGCCAGCCAGTTGCGGATCGTCGCCATCATGGGGACCGTACTCGGCTCCATCACCGACAACAGCTCCGGTGGCCTCTACGCCTACCGCTCGTCCAAGGCGGCGGTGCACATGGTCATGAAAAGTCTGGCCATCGACCTGGCACCGCGGGAAATCGTGGTGGTCGCCTTGCATCCCGGCTGGGTGCGCACCGATCTAGGCGGGCCCGCGGCGCCATTGCGCCCAGACCAGGCCGCCAAGGGACTGTTCAAGGTCCTGGATCACCTGACCGCCGCCGATAGCGGTCGGCTACTGAGCTATACCGGGGAAGAACTCCCCTGGTAGCGGCAGCGGGAAAATTCAGATCAGCCGGATCGGGGCGAAACCGCCGCCGGGGGTGCGCAGATTGGTGACCTGGCCCTGGTAGATGCGGGCGGCGACCCCGAGAATCCGGTCACGGTAAACAAATAAGCGGAAGTCGGTTTTCATCTCCCCCCCGCCGGGTACCGGGGTCACTGAGGGCACCGCCTGCCGCTGTACCAGAGTGGTTTCGGCGGGCAACTCCTCGTAGCGGGTTTTGGAGATTTTACGCCCCAGAAACACCCCCCGGCTACCAAAGCGGTCGACGGGCTTGAACACCCAATCGCCACGCTGGCGCCAGATCTCCTGAGGGTCCACAGCGGCCAACAGCCGACTCTCCGGCACCCCGGCCAACAGCAGCTCCCGCATCCGACCAGGAAGCTCCAAACCCTCGAGAATTGCCGGGTCGGACCAAAGGATCATCCGCCGTTTGTCCCCGAGCAGGCCGTAGCTGCGGGGATTGGGGGTCAGGCAGACGGTTCCGGCCAGGTAGGCGGCGCGCAGTCCGGCCAACTGCGGGGTCTCCAGATAGAAATCGCAGTGGCGATTGTAGATCAACTCGACCCGCTTGCCATCGAGCCAGACGCCTTCTGGCCCGGCCTGTAACTGGGCTGGGTCGGCCACCGCCGCACTCCCTCCCCAGCCCTCGAACAACCGGGCGAAGGCCTGCATTTCCGGATAGAGAAATTGCTCCGCCGGATTCTCGTCGAGAATGACGGTTAGCTGGGGAAAAGTTTGTGTCTGGCCACCCCTGCCCAGCAACTCCTCGGCAAAAGAGCGCCGCAGCTCCTGCTGCAGCCTTTTGGGCAGGCCCTCACCGGCCTCCCGGGCCTCCGGCTGCTGCGCCCACCAGGCCAGCATGCCACCCCCGGCGTTGGTGTTGACCTCAATCAGGCGGGGGCCATCCGGGGTCAGATGGAAATCGTAGCCCATCATTACGCTGTCGTAGCCGGGGTCAAACCGCGCCACGGCCGGCAGCTCCGGCTCGACCAGAGCACGGTAGGCCGGCTGCCGGGAGAGTCGGTAAAGGGCCCGCACCAGACGGACCATGGCGCGGAGTTCGGTTCGGGGAAGCACAACGGGTACGCGGCTGATCGCAGCGAGCAAATCCTGATTCACGCGGGTCCTCTATTATTTCGGGGAAATTGAAGATCCGGGCATGGTCGCACACTTTGGGCGCACGGGAAACCGCAGAATAGCCCAACAGCGGTTGGAATCTTCCGCCCCAGAGCAACGGCCCTTGACAGCGCTACCTGATTCGGCATATTTTCTCACAACGTAAACACCATTTTATTGCTGTGCAACCGTCACTTAGGAGGAGAGTCGATGCCCCAGGAATTCAACATGCAGGAAGCACTCAAACTGGCGATTCAGACCGAGAAGAACGTCATGGACTTCTATCTGAAAGCTGCTGATGTTACCGAGAACGTCCGCGCCAAGAAGGTTTTCCAGACCCTGGCAATGGAAGAGCGGGAGCATGCCAGCCACTTCTTTCACCTCTACACCGGTGGCGACCTCGGCAGCTTCGATGACTTCATGGCCCGCCCGGCCAAAGCCGATTCGGCCATGCTACACCAACTGGAGAAGGCCCTCGACGCCAAGATCCATGAGCGCAAAGCGATGGAAATCGCCTTGAAAGAGGAAGAGGACCTGGCCAAGAACCTGACCCAGACCGCGGCCAATATCGTCGACCCCGGGGTGCGGGCGGTGTTTGAGCGCATGGCCAAGGAAACCCAGGACCACTACGCTATCATCGAGTCCGAATATGCCCACCTGATGGGGATGGTTCACGAGACCGATATCGACACCTTCGTTCGGGAGTAGTCCATGGTCTCCAAGCTCGCCCTGTTCACCTGCCTGCTCGGCCTGTGGCCCCTTGCCGGCCTGGCCCAGCAGAGCGCTCCGAATCCGGAACGGATTCGGCAGCAGCAGGCCTTCGAGCAGGTCATCGACAGCCGTTGCACCCTCTGCCACACCCGCGAGCGGATCGATCAGGCCCGCCGACAGGGGGGAAATCTGGGGGAGATTCAGCAGCGGATGCTCGACCGCGGAGCCAAACTGACCGAGCAGGAGCAGAGCACTTTGCGGGCCTTTTGGGGCGACCCCTTGAAGTAGTAAGCCCTCGACTCCGGAACTCAATAGCAGATAGAACAGTGAGCGGATCAGCCTTCAGGCTGATCCGCTCACTGTTTTTTGGTCGCCTTTGACAGTCGGATTTTTTCCGCCATACTCAAGATACAGGAAAGATCACAACGCTCGACAGCCCAGGGGAGGTGACCATGCCGCAGGAGTATAAGAAGCAGGAAGCATTAAAAATGGCCATCCACGCCAAGAAGAATCTCTTCGACTTCTACCGCGAGGCTGCCGGCATCACACAGAATCCCAAGGGAAAGAAAGTCTTTGAACTGCTCGCCCGGGAAGTGCGTGAGAACGTCGGGGCCTTCTTCCTCCACTACAACCCGGGGGAGCTTGGCAGCTTCGAGGAGTTCATGGCCACCCCGCCGCAGCACGATTCGGCCATGCTGGTGGAACTGCGCAAGGCGCTGGATGAGAATACCCATGAGCGCAAGGCGCGGGAGCTGGCCATGCGCGAGCATCTCGACATGGAGCAGAACTTCCGTCTGGCCGCTTCTCACATTGTCGACCCCATGGTCCGGGCAGTCTTCAACCGGGTCGCAGATGAAACCCGCAGCCATTACGCCCTGATCGAATCCGAATACGCCCGCACCATGGCCATGGTGCATGAAACCGACGTCGATACCTATGTAAGGGAGTAGTCCTCCGGCCCCGTCGGGAATTCCGGGACCGCCCCTTCGGCGGTCCTTTTTTCGTGCGGACCGACAACCAAAGCAAAGGCGTTAACGCTGAGCCACAGAGAACGCAGAGACCGCAGAGAAGAAGGGGCCTTGGGGGGATTTTCTCTGCGGCTCTCGCGTCTCAGCGCCTCTGCGTTGAAAAAACTGGGCTAAACATTAAGTTATTCTTGGCATCTTTTCACCCCATGCTAGAATACCCCAATTTTATTGAACATCCATGGACTTGGGAGGGGAGGCAAGACATGCGACGAATCAAGGATTGGCCGGCCGAGGAACGGCCGCGGGAGAAGCTGCTGCAGCGCGGCGCCGAGGCGCTCACCGATGCCGAACTGCTGGCGCTGGTGCTGCGCACCGGCGATGCAACGGCGCAGACCAGTGCCGTCGACCAGGCCCGGCTGCTGCTCGGCCGTTTTGGCGGCTTACGCCAACTGGCCTGTGTCGGCACCAGCGAGCTCTGCGAGCTCAAGGGGATCGGCCCGGCCAAGGCGGCCGAGTTGCAGGCGGTGTTTCAGCTTGCCCGCCGCTTCGCTGCCACCGAACTGCGCCCCGGCGACCGCTTCACCTGCGCCGAGGAGGTCTTTCGCCACTACCACGAACGGCTGCGGGATCGTAAAAAAGAGGTCTTTTTCAGCCTGCTGCTCGACAGCAAGAACCGCATCATCCGCGAGGTGCAGGTCTCCGAAGGGAGCCTGACCGCCAGCATCGTCCACCCTCGGGAAGTCTTCGCTCCGGTGGTGCGGGAGTCGGCCGCGGCGGTGCTGTTCGTCCACAACCACCCCTCGGGCGACCCGACTCCGAGCCGGGAGGATCTCGAACTCACCACCCGCCTGCGCGAGGCCGGCACCCTGATGGGAGTGCGGGTTCTCGACCATATCATCGTCGGCAGCGGCCGCTACGTCAGCTTCGCCGACCGCGGCTTGATGGGGTAACTGCCGGGTTTTCCGGTTGATTCCTCACCGGCCGCGTGCTATTTTCAAGCTTGATTTCATCGTCGCGGCCGGGGGCTTTGCCATCCCGGCCGCTTGTTTTCTCCGTCATCGGCAGCGGCCAAATCCTTGCGGTTCGCCCCTGCCCCCCGAGAGTCTGATGTCCCCAGTCAAACCCGCCAAACCTGAATTACTCGCCCCAGCCGGCAGCCTCGAAGCCTTTTTCGCCGCTATGGAAGCGGGCGCCGACGCTGTCTATTGCGGCCTGAAAGAATTCTCCGCCCGCGCCAAGGCCAAGAATATGACCTTGGCCGAGGTGGAAAAGATGAGCACTTACGCCCACCAACTCGGCCGCAAGGTCTACGTCACCCTTAACACCCTGGTTAAAGAAAACGAACTGCCGCAGCTGGTGGAAACCCTCTCCGGTCTCGAGGCCATCGGCAGCGACGGGGTGATTCTGCAGGATCTGGCGGTCTGGCGGCTGGCCCGGGAGCATTTTCCGAAAATTCCGCTACACTCTTCGACCCAGATGACGGTGCACAACGCCGCCGGCGTGAAGATGCTCGAGCGCATGGGTTTTAGCCGCGGGGTGCTGGCCCGGGAGCTCTCCCTGGCGGAGATCGCCGCCATCCGCAGCCAGACCAGTCTGGAGCTGGAGCATTTCATCCACGGCGCCCTCTGCTTCTCCTTCTCCGGGCAGTGCTATTTCTCCTCCTTTCTCGGCGGCAAGAGCGGCAACCGCGGCCGCTGCGCCCAGCCCTGCCGACGCCGCCACAGCTACCGCGGCGATGAAGGCTACTATTTTTCCACCAACGACCTTTCGGCCATCGACCTGCTCCCTGAACTGGCCGAGGCCGGGGTGATCAGCTTCAAAATCGAGGGGCGGATGAAAAGCGCCGAGTACGTCTCCAACGTGGTCTCGGCCTACCGCAAGGCCCTTGATGCCCCGCCGCAAAAGCGCAAAGAAGCGGTACAGCAAGGCAAGGAACTGCTCAAACTCTCCTTCGGCCGGCTACCGACCAAAGGCTTTCTCCCCGGCGGGGTTCCGACCGACATCGCCATCCCCTCGGTCAAGGGTTCCACCGGGCGGTTTCTGGGCGAGGTGGCGACGGTGCGCGGCGGCGAAATCGCCTTTAAAACCAAGGACAAAATTCACGTCGGCGACCGGCTGCGGATTCAGCCTAAAAGCGACAAGGCCGGCACCGCATTTACGGTCAAGGAGCTGCGCCTGGGCGAGCGAACGGTCAAGGTGGTTTCCGCCGGCGCCTACGTCAGCGTCCCCTCCACCTTCAAAGGGGTGTTCAAGGTCGGCGACGGGGTGTTCAAGGTCTCCTCCGAGCAGGCCTTCACCATGAGCGAAGCCGCCTGTCGGCGCAAGCTCGATGCCGTTGCGCCAAACACAACGGCTTTTCAAATCCACGTTGAACTCGCCGAAGACCTGCTGCAACTGCGCGCCACCCTCCCGGGTCTGGAACTGGAGCAGAGCTACCCGGTCACCAGCTACCCCGCCAGCGACAGCCCCTTGAGCGCCGACACCCTGCGCGGGGTCTTCGGCCGCAGCGGCGGCGAACCGCTGACCCTGGAGAGTTTGACCACCGGAGAGTTGCCGCCGGTGATCATCCCCCCCAGCCGCCTCAAGGAGATCCGCCGGGAGTTTTTCCGCGACCTGGCCCAGGCCTTTGGCCACCAGCAGCGCAGTGCCCGCCAGCAGCAGCTCGACCAGGCTCTGGCCGCCCTGCTCCCGGCCGGCACGCAGCGCCAGGCCGGAAAACGGGAGCTGACCCTGGCGATCCGTGACGGCCGCGACAGCCACATTCTCAACGACCCGGCGGTCGATCGCATCTCCCTGCCGCTGACCGCCAACAACCTGCAGGGCTGCGCCGGACTGGTTCGGCGCCAGCAGCAGGTGATCTGGGATCTCCCCTTGATCCTCTTCGATCCCCAATGGCAGGAGATGCGCAACGGAGTGCGACAACTGCACCAGCGCGGCTTCCGCAACTTTCGCCTCAACAACCTCGGCCACTTTCCCCTGTTTGACGGCCTGGAGGGGGTGCAGTTGCTCACAAGCTACCGGCTCTTCTCCCTCAACAGCCAAGCGGTGCTGGCCTGGCAGGAACTCGGGGCGGTGGAGACCATGCTCTACCTGGAGGATGACCGCAACAACCTGCGGGAGCTAACGCGCCGTGATACCGGGGTGGAGCCGTCGCTGACGGTCTACAGTGCGGTGCCGCTGATCACCTCCCGCATCCCGATCAAAGGGGTGCGGGCCGACTCCCCGGTCCTCTCCGACCGCGGCGACGCCTATCGGGTCGAGGCTCGGGCCGGGATCACCCAAATCAGCGCCGAGACCGATTTTTCCCTGCTCGGCCAGCAAAACGAAATCCAGCAACTCGGCATCAGCCGGATGCAGGTCGACCTTAGCCATCTCGGCCCCTTCTCCCCCCGTGGCAAAGCGGTCCTCGAGGCCTGGAAAAGGGGCCAGGAGCTGCCGGGAACCTCGCGCTTCAATTTCGAGCAGGAGATGGAATAACTTTCCCCAGCTGCAGAAATTGGCACAGATGTCGCTAGTTCCAGCAGAGTCGATCCCCAGACCCTCGGGAGCCTGTCTGCATGAGTGAAACCCAGTTGCTGATCGCCCGCAAAGTCGCCACCGAACCGGCGGAATTAACGCCGGTTTTGCGCCGTTTGCAGCAGCGCATCGGCCTCGACCCCTACACCACTCGGCAGCGACTGCTCGGCCGCGGCCTGGCGCTGCTGGCCAAGGGTCAACCGGCCCAACTTGACACTCTGGCCGGGGAATTGACACCTTTGGGCCTGCAACTGCTCCGCCTCAACCCCACTCCGCCCCGGTTCGCCCCCCAGAGAATGACCGCCCTGCGCCAGAGCACCGACGCCATCCATTTCGCCCTCGGCGACAAGGAACTGAGCCTGCAGCGGGGCGAAGCGGTGGTCGGGATTCTGGCCGAGCTCTCCGGCGCCCTGCTCGACAAAAGCCTCAAGCAGTTGCTGGTGCAGAACGCCTATCGCGGTGCCGATGCCGTCGAACCGATCAGCGACCAGGAGGTTTACCGCACCATCCTGCGGGCCAAACCGGTGCTCGACCTCTATCTGCTCAGCGAGGAAGGCAAGCCGCGCGGCGCGGTGCGGGTCTTTCCCGGCCGTTACGACCCCAAAGGATTGGGCGAGCGGATGACCTACAGCGGCGCCGGCAATCTCGAGGCGCTGCTGGAACTGCTGCGGGAGATGGCCGGCAGCTTGACCCTCTACACCAATTTCGGCCTCGACCTGCTCCCCGGCTGCAAACTCAAGACCGGCGGCAACGAGCTCCCCTTCAGCCAGGAGAACCTGGCCAGCCTGACCCGTTACGGCTGGTTGATGCTCGACTTCGGGGCCGCCACTGCGCAGAAATATCCGGCTCCAACCCCCGCCAGCCTGCTGGCCGCCACCGCCATTCCCGAGTTGGTGGAACTGGCCGGCGAGCTGACCTCATCCGAACCGTCGCCGCCACCTCCCCCCGCAAAACCAGGGCTTCCGCCGCCACCGGATCTGGACGAAGAATCTCCCGGAGCGGTCCGCAGACTGCTCAGCTTTGCCGGCACGGCCTTCGGCCTGATCATTTACCTCGGCCTTCAAGGGCCCGGGCTGCTTTACGGATTTTTCAAGTACGGGTTTGGCAGTGGCGCCCTTCCCGCTCTCGGCGCGGGCCTCTGCGGCTGGGGCGGTTTTCACTTCCTGCGGCTGAAACGGCAGATGGAAAACACCCCCACCAGCCGGGCCCGCTCCGTCGCCATGGGGATGGTTGAGATCCAGGGCCGGGCGATCCGCCGCTATGCGCTGGTCTCGCCCATGACCCATCTTGCCTGCGTCTACTGGCGGCTGCAGAAGTTTCGCCGCGACCAGAACGACCAATGGAAAAGCGTCGGGGTCAGCAGCAGCGGCCCGGTCCCCTTCGAGCTGGAAGATGCCACCGGCCGCATCACCATCGACCCCAGGGGGGCGAGTATCCGGCCACGTCATCGCCAGGAGGGCTTTCCCGGCCAGATGAGCATGCTCTTCTCCGGTGCCGGCAGCAGTGACCAGCAGGAGAAATGGGTCGAGGAAATCCTCTGCGAAGGGGCCACCCTTTACGTACTCGGCTTCGCCTCGGCACCGCGGCTGCAGCGCCAGACCCTGCGGGAGCGGACCATCGAGCGACTGCAACGGCTCAAAAGCGACCCCCAGGCCCTGCGCCGCTACGACAGCGACGGTGATGGCCGCATCAGCGAAACCGAGTGGGAAGCCGCCCGCCAGACCGAGGAAGAGCTGGCCCTGCACGACAGCCTGCAGCAAGCCGAGACCTCTGGCCAGGGATCTGTGCGCCCGCAGATCGGCCGACCTCCTCAGCGCGCGCTGCCGTTTTTGATCGCCGAGTCGGCCTCGGAAGCCCACCTGACCCGCAATTACGCCTGGTTCTCCGGCCCCCTGTTGCTCGCGGCCCTCGGCTTTGCCGTCTGGACACTGGCAATCTTGGCCGGCTTCTTTTTCCCGGCCTAGCGCCGGCAACCCTGTCTCCGGAGGTTCCCATGATCGGTTGGATTGTGCTTGGTGTGCTGCTGCTGGTGCTGTGCGGCCTGGTCGCCTATGTCATTCTCATCTACAACGGCCTGGTGCAACTGCGTAACGACATCGACAAGGCCTGGAGCAATATCGACGTCCTGCTCAAACAGCGCTTCGACGAGCTCCCCAAGCTGATCAAGGTCTGCGAGGCCTACATGCAGCACGAGCGCAAAACCCTCGAAGCGGTGATTCAGGCCCGCTCCCAGGTCACTAGCGCCCGCGGCGACAAGGAAAAACTCCAGGCCCAGAACGCCCTCACCGAGACCCTGCGCTCGCTGTTCATGGTGGTCGAGCGCTACCCCGAGCTCAAGGCCGATGCCGCCTTCCGCAGTCTCGGCAACCGCATCAGCGAAATCGAGGACCAGATTGCCGACCGCCGGGAGTTCTACAACGATGCGGCCAATCTCTACAATATCCGCATCGCCCAGTTCCCCGATGTGCTGGTGGCTAACCAGTTCCGCTTTGTTGGCCGCAGCCTGTGGCAGATCGACCCAGCCCACCGCCAGGACGTTCAGGTCGCCTTCGAGCACGCCTGAAGCAGCTGGTCCTATTTTTGCATTTCCTTGTTGTCAGACCTCGAAAACCCCGGTTTCAGCGGCTTTGAGCCCGCACCCGGGCCGCTAAAAGACTGAGGATCTCGGCAGTTTCACCAACAGGGGAATGTCCATGGACCAACAACGCTGGCTGATCAACCTTCGCTACTGGTGGCTGCGGCGGCAGCTGGCTCCAGGCAACAGCTCGACCGCCCCCACCGGCCAGTACTGCCCGCGCTTTGGCCAACTGGCCATCGAGCTTGGCTTTGTCACCCCCACCCAGGTGCGCCAGGCCCTGCTCGAGCAGTGGGACGATCAGCGGGCGCGGCGCCCCCACCGGGTGCTCGGCGCCATCTTTTTCGCCCACAACTGGATGACCCCCGGGCAGATCGACCGGGTGCTCAATGAACTGTTTCGCCGCCGCCAGGCCCAGGGGCAGCAACCGCTCCCTCAGACCGGCTGCCCCCTACCCTCCCGCAGCAATTCGTGATAGAGTTCTGCCGATTCCATCACCTTTACCGCAGGAGAATACCTTCATGATCAAGCATCTGGTTCTATTCCGCTTCCGTGAGGACGCCGGCAGCGCCGCCATTGACGCCATCATCGCCGGCCTCAACGGTCTACCCGCACTGATTTCCGACATTCACAGCTTTCAGGTCGGCCGCGACATTCTGCGCACCGAACGCTCCTACGATCTGGCTCTGGTTTCTGATTTCGCCGATCTCGCCGCCCTTGAACGCTACCAAATTCACCCCGAGCATCAGAAGGTCGTCACTCTGGTTAAGCAGGCCGCAAGCAGCGTGGTTGCCGTCGACTACGAATACTGAAACCCGAGGCCGAAACACAACTTACACCAAGGGCGGGGTCGCAACGCCCCGCCCTTGGTGTCGTGCATACCTTCTGCCACAGCGGTCGGCGTTTGGTCGTTTTACCTATCCGTTACAAGCTCTGCCGGTCTTGATGCCCCGACCGGGAACTAAATCTCAACGGAAACTCGGCGGCAGATGGCGGCTGTCTCCAAACTCCGACACAATGAATCCTGCCCCCGGTAAAGAACCCCAGAAAAATTCCTGCCTCCCGCCGTTTCGGGGTCAAATTGTCGGCAAATGACCTGCTCCAACAGCTCAAGCGTTACCAAATCCCGACAGTTTTTCAGCCATTTGCCTGTTGCTCGCCAGCTCCACTCCTCTAACACCCTGAAATCACATACCATGCCACAGATGGCACAATGCTTGCTCTAGAATATTATTGTTCCCTTGCCTTCCCAGGAGGTCAACATGGCGCAGCATCCGGTCACTCATTCCCAGGGTCATACCAGCAATCTGCTCAACCCACTGGTCCTTATTCTGCTGTTGATCCTCTACGGAGCCGGGATGATGGCTCTGCCGGTTTACTTTTTTGGGCTGACCGTGGGGCTTTGGCTTTCCGCGGCGCTTTTGGTCGGTGGAATCGGAGTCGTGGTGGTCCTTTCCGGTGCCAACCGGGGGCATGAAACCGGTCAGGAGACAGCTCCCCTATCTCATACCATACGGCTCAAGCCGCGACCGGCCCAGAGCTGGGCGCGACCGCGCGTCACACCTTTCCAGTAATAAAAAACAGTGAGGGCGGCACCCCATGGGATGCCGCCCTCACTTTTTCCCAGCGCCTTATCGCGGAGCCAGATTCAGGCTTCGCCCCACCTTCGACCAATCGACCTCTTCGTAATCAACCAGCAACGCCAAAGGGATGAAGGTGTCGAGCTCCTGCAGTGGTCGGCCGAACAGTTCCTCGGTCACGCCCCCCATCAATGCCATTTCCTGCGCAAAAGCGGCATGAAATCCGCCACGAAGCTCGGTCAAAACCAAAGGGTCGACCCCTGGAAAATTCAAGGTGCAGTAACTGTCAGAGAACACCTCGCCGCTGATATCGACATTCGGCAGGCCGTGCAGCCTGCAGGTCAGTGGCCGGTGGTCGTAAACCAGACAGAGCCCTTCTGCGGAGAGCAGCGGGCAGGGAGTCAGGTCGTCCTCCGGCATCTCGGTCCAGGAGTCATCGGGAAGGGTGTTGAGAAAATAGGGGGACTGCAGTTCGGGCCAGCGCTGCTGCAAGTCGATAAGACGAGACGATGCTTGAGCCTGGATTGACTGCCGCAAGCTGGAAGGGAGACGGGCAAACCCCTGCTGTAGCACCCAGGCGTCCAGCAGGCTGATGTCAAACAGGCCACGACAGCATTGAACACAGCCACGGGCACAGCGGATCGCCTTCGGGAACTGCTGCAGCGCCTTGGCGAACCAGGCATCGTATTGTTGCTGCAACTGATGATAGCCGTGAAGCAGGGCAGGAATGGTGGACATCGTTTCCCTTGATCTGCAGGGATCGCAAATCGGTCTCGGAGGAAGCGGTTAAGGCTTTTTCAATTCCTGCAGAAATTCCAGCTCGCTCTGCAGCTCGAAGACTTCGGCGGCGGGAGCAGCCAATTCGATTGACCCGTCGCGCTGCCAGTCGGTGGTGGAGAACAGCTCGCCGGCGGCGCTGGTGAGCTGCAGCGGCTGGTGGGCCTGGGCCAACAACACCCCGCTGGGCGGACGGGGGACCTGATAATAGCGCTCCAGAGCCTCGGCCAGCAGGCGCTCGGGCACAATCAATGGCTCGATAGTATAACCGGTAACAAAAGCCACTTCGTCGAGCAAGCGCAGGTTGTTGGCCTCGGCGGTGGCAACCCGCAACAGTCGCCGTTGCAGACCGATGGGCACCAGACGGTATTTGGCCGCCACCTTCTGCGGCAACAACTCCAGCACCTCGATCGGCAGGTGCAGCAACTCCCTGCGCCCCAAGCCGGGCCGGCGCAGGGCCCGGCTGAGGCCGGCCACTAGGTCGTCCTCTTGCAAAAACCCCTGCTCCAGCAGATGGGTTCCGAGCTTACCACCGAAAACCTGCTGGCATTCCAGCGCCTGTCGCAACTGGTGGGGGGTGATCAATCCCAGCTGCAACAGAAATTCCCCCAACAGTCGGGGTGGAGCGGGGGTTTGGGTTTTCGCCTGAATCACCGGGCGCTTCGGATCGACAAACCGGCCTTGGCGGGAAATCCCGTAATGGTGCTTCAATGCCCGCAGCAACAGGATTTCCGGCACCACGAAGGGGTTGACCACCCGCCCGGTGATAAAAGCCAGCTCTTCCAGCGCCCGCAGGTTGTGGACGCCGCCGGTTGCCAAAGAGAGCCGCTGCCCCTGGGTCGCGAAGGGGAGAACCAGGTACTTGCCGGCCACCTCCCGATCGACCAGATCGAGCACCGAGGCCGGAATCTGCTGCAACTTCTCCCGGGAGACGCAGGGAACCTGCAGCAGTTTGCTCAGCGCCAGTGCCAGCTTGTCTTCGCTGATCACCCCGAGCCGTACCAGGTTGGTGCCGAGGCGGCCACCAAAGACCGTCTGCTGCTCCAACGCCTGGCGCAACTCCTGCCGGGTGACGAAACCGCTGCGTACCAGAAATTCACCGAGCCGTGCCGACATCCTCTTCCCTTTCCTTGGGTCCTGGCTCGCCGTAGGCGCGAGCACCTACTGAGCAGCCAGCAGTAGCGGGTCGATACAGTCCTTGCCGAGCAGACATTTAAGGGTTTCCAGCCCAAGCATGGCCTGCTTTTCCTCCAGCTTCAACCCCTGCAAGTAGGTTTCCCCTTGAACCAGTTCGACGTAGCTGGGATCGCTGCGCTCCCCCCCCTTGCCATAGCGGGCTTCAAGTTTGGCCAGATAGGTTTTCAACAAGCCGTCAACCTGGGTCGGAGCCAGGCGCCCCAAACGACCGACCTGTGCCGCCAAAGCCTCGGGGGAAGGGAGACGGGGATGCTCCAGGACAGCTTTGTAATCTTGACCGAAACGCACCAGACCATCGTAAATGTGTCGGCTGCTGACGAAATTCATCCCCGCCCAACCGGCATCGAGCCATTTAAAAACACTGCAACGCACCAAGCCGCGACCAGGCACCTGATAATAGACAGTGACTGAAAACGAGTCGTACATATAGGTGCTGGCCCAGCCGAGGCCGCTTTTTGTCATCCCCTGCTGGCCGGAATAGAGGTAGTCCCAGTTGGCGTCATTGCCCAGGACCACCCCTTTTTTGCCGATATCCGAGGTTTTTTTCTGCCGCGACAGGCTGACCAGAACCGGCTGGCCACGATGCGGCAGCAGAATCAGGGTCCGGTCCTGATCATATGCGAAATAAGTGCCGGTATCGATATTTGGGGTGATTTCCTCCCGTTCCCGGCCCCGAACCAGCTTCGGGCTCTGCAGGTTGGTCAACAGCTCGGCGAACTGCGGCATGGCGCTGTCGCCCCCTTCGGTGGCCAGCCGGTTC